>TARA_R110002072_G_scaffold140812_1_pt1 | contig 139515 bp, 127 predicted proteins | sample TARA_R110002072 | Tara Oceans TARA_R110002072 (sample SAMEA4397118) | marine metagenome | biome: Polar Biome; feature: [SRF] surface water layer (ENVO:00010504); material: water (ENVO:00002006), including particulate matter (ENVO:01000060) such as... | depth 5 m
CCCGGCTTCGCCGAGGGTCATGAATCGTTTCGATCCTTCGGATCTTTTTAATAAGGAAATATATCTTATACTCTGAGTATAGCTCCGCAGGAGCGTTACTAGTTAGTTTTCGTTTCGCCCTATTAGGGGCTGCCAATGCTAATCTTTATCTCAAGATCCCCCGGCTTTGCCGAGGGTCATGAAAAGTAACAATCCTTCGGATTTTTTCGGAAGGATAATGGGTAAACTACCGGATTGCATATCAAGAATAGGAAGTTTTTAAAAGAGTCAATTGCATTTTTTAGCTAGCTCCGAAGGAGCCTAACTATTTATGACCCTGTACGAAGTGCAGGGTTAAAGAACGATATGATTTTAGGAGCCCCGAATGGGGCGACACTATTTTAAGGAAGATTATAAATCCAACAATAAGTACTCGGAATTGCAAGCCCCATGGGATTGAAAATACTGAGTAGCGAAGTAGAGCGGGGTTACGAAAAGTTATTGCCATTTACCCCCATATTTTTTGATTTATTAACATTCTAGGATCGCTTTTTTAAGACAGTTTATTTAGTTTTATAGCTAACCCTACTGTTTATGAAGAGATTATTTTTTTACGCTACTTTACTTGTTTCTCTTTATTCCTGTGAAACAAAAGATACTTCAGAGTCCACTTCACAAAAAAACATCCTAGAAAACCTGACATATTCTGTGGATACAGTGGTGGTGGATCCTGGAAATGAAATCATAGATCTTTCCCATGGTTCACGGTTTTCTTCCATTTCGCTAGACGAGAAGAAGTTCTTCCATTATGACTACAGTAAAACAGCCATTAACGAGATTGATCTACAAACATTAGCATTGACAGATATCTACAAATTCTCAAGGGAAGGCCCAAATTCTATCGGTTTCAATCCTCCCACTATCCAACCTTTGAGTGATGACAGGTTTCTATTTGTTTCTTCTGGCATCAATGCCGGAATCTACAACATGAACGGAGAAAAGGAGAAAAACCTAAAATTCAATTTTAAAGAAATAGAAGGTCTTGACATTGATGAAGAAAGCCTGATTACCTATAAAGCCCATATCTCCCATGATGAAAAGCACCTCTTTGCCTTGACAAATCCTTACAAAACAAGTTCGGATGTAAGACTAATAATTATAGATCCAGAAGCAAAAACCGGAAAGTCAATTTCACTGCCCGCTATGATTTCAACGCTAAAGTTTAGAGTAAGCCTCAACACAGGAAAGCTATTTATGGGAAGGGGTGAAGGTGTTTCTTTGAATATTTTGAACAACAAACTTTTTATTACAAGCAGTGCCAATTCAGACAGCTATGTGTATGATTATCAATTTGACTCTTTGAGATTAGTTGAATTTCCTCACCAGCTAGTTGCTCCAAGCAAATCAGGTGAAATAAAACAAGAGGTGTCCGATGAAAATGAGTTCAAGGCTGAAACGGCCAAATTCATTTATCAAACAAGCTTTGATGATTTCTTATGGGATAAAAAGCGAAAACAATATTTCCGATTGGGATATAACTTAACACCACAGGAAACTCCTGAATTGGAAAAAGAATCTGAGGTTTTCCTCTTCACCTATGACAAAGACTTAAATCTCCTCGGAGAGAAACAACTAGATCAAATTGATTATAGACTTGAATCCCCCTTCTTCAAAGACGGCAAGCTCTACTCCTATGTCAACGTCGAAGACGAGCTGGGCTTTGCAGTATTCACTTTTAATTTTTAAACCCATGAAAAAATTCCTTACGATTTCATTGCTCGCTTTACTTTCTGCCTGTGGAGGTACAGAAACCAAAAATGAAGAACCAGTAAATGTCCTTGAAAATCTTCAAGTCACTGTAGACACTGTTGCGGTGGATGCGGGTGAAGAGGTATTTGTGCCGGACATGCTCTATGCCCAGTCTTTAAGCTCAGATGGGAAGAGGATATATTCCTTTTACGAACCTGACTTTCAATTTTTCGAGATTTCATTGGAGGAGATGAAGCTTCTCGATAGATATCCCTTTGAGAAAGAAGGGCCAAATGGCATTAAAGGTTGGGTCCAATATTTCCAAATGTTGAACGAAGACGAAATGATGCTATTTGACGAGGTTAGTCCCAATCTCTTTTCTTTGGATGGAGTAAAAACTAAGGAATTTGAAATTGATTTCGAATCTGCGATAGACTTTAAGCCGGAGGGGCCGTTTTCTCTTCCGAATAACCTTCACATCAGTCCTGACAAATCCAAGTTCCTTTCTTTACCTATGAGTTTTGGAAAGCCTGTAGAGGGATTGGCTGTGATCGATATTGAAAGCAAAACAGGAAAAATTCTAAAACTGCCCGCTTTGGATTTGACGTATGGCTTTCAGGTGATTTTTCAACAGGAAAACTCTGCTTCATTTTTTGGGGATAACATCAACCTTCAATTGGTCAATGATCAATTTATAATTCTCAGTGGCTCTACTGCAAACATCTACACCTATGACTATCATCAAGATAGCCTTAAGCTGATCACTTTTGACCATCAGTTGGTAGAAAACAACAAAACCGGAGAATTCGCTCATGAGGCAGATTCTAGAGAGAGGCAAATGGAGATTGTAGGACAGATCAGAAAGCAAATCACCTTCGGGGACTTCTATTGGGATCCAGTCCGCAAGATGTATTTCAGATTCGGAACGAAAAATTATGTAATGCCAAGTAAAGGGGTAAAAAGAAGTGCGGACTGCTACCTATTTGCCTACGATGAAAAGCTGAATTTAATTGGAGAAAAGTTTTTGGATGATTTCAAAAACATACCTTATTCAGGCTATTTCTACAAAGGATCATTTTACACCTATTCTCCTATGGGTGATGAAGCAGGATTTATAGTGTACAACTTTGATTTTTAAACAACTATGAAAAAACTCCTTACTATTTCCATTCTAGCACTTCTTGCTGCCTGTGGTGGCAAAGAATCCGAATCGACAGAAGCTAAAAATATCCTTGAAAACCTGAGTTACTCAGTAGATACAGTGGTGGTAGACCCAGGGGAGGAAATTATAAATCTCAACTATGGATTGTCCGGTTCTACCCTAAGTCAGGATCATCAAAAGCTTTATAAGTTTGATGAAACAACCTTTCAATTACAAGAAATCGACTTGAACAAATTAGAGCTAACGGCCAGCTATTCTTTTGAAAAAGAAGGTCCAAATGGATTGGGTCCTTATAAAGGATTTATGACGGGAGCATCAGATGGATATTTCATTTTCACAAATAGTCAAAAAATAGGTAAGTTTTCCAAGTCCGGAGAACTATCGACTGACTTTGACTATTCAATTAAAAAGCTTATACCTAGTGAAAGTGCGGAGCGAAGTATGCTTTCGCAGTTTGTTTTCTTGGCAGAGCAACAAAAGGGATTTTTGTTGGAAACTGCTTTCGATCAGCCTGTCTTCAACCTCGTTGCTATCAACTTTGAAGGGGAAAGCAACGAGGTGATAGACTTGCCAGAAATAGACCGAACGCATGACTATAGAATCGTTTCAAATGAATATGGGTATAAGATGAGTTCGGTCCAAGAAGTCAACGTGCAAGCCATTAATTCCAACGTGTATATAACCACTGCTGTGAGCAGCGGAGTTTACCGCTATGATCCAGAGCAGGATACTCTGGAATACATCACTTTCCCCCTTAAGCTGACCCCAACAGAAAAGACAATAAAAATAAAAAATGAAGTTTCCTCAGCAGAGGAGCGAAAAGGGCAGAATGCTTTGCTCAATTCTGATGTGGGTTTCGGAAAATTGCTTTGGGATGATCAATCGAAACGGTTTTTTCGCTTCAGCTCCTTACTTATTCCAAGCATTTCTGAAGAGCCTAGTAAAAAAAATAAAATCTTTCTTTCTGTTTTTGATCCCCAGCTGAACCTGATTGGTGAGAAACACTTAGAAGAACTTAATACAATACCATCATACCCATTCTTTAAAAACGGCAAGCTCTGGTCCTATGTCAATGTAGAAGACGAACTGGGCTTCGCAGTATTCACTTTTGATTTTTAAATGACTATGAAAAAACTAATCCCCGTTCTATTTCTAATTGCTATTGCTTCCTGTGGAGAAAAAGGCAATTCCGAAAAATCTAAATCAGATAATATCCTAGAGGATCTTACTTTTTCTGTGGATACTGTGGTCGTGGATTCCAAAGATGAAATTATCGATCTCAAATTTGGAATGAGATGGTTTGATCTTTCTTCTAATAAAAAATCACTTTTTCTATATGATTATCAACAGATACTTTTTCAAGAAATAGATTTGGACAAGATGGTGTTAAATCACAGTTATCCATTTGAAAAGGAAGGTCCAAATGGCTTGGGAAGAAGTTCGTACTTCCAAATTTTACCGGATGGAACATTGATGATACCAACGTACCCTAATTCTGGTATTTACAATTTACAGGGAGAAATGCTCTCCAAGATAAATTTGAACCCTGATGACATTGAAGGGATTGACGCTGGAAATCCTTATGCTTTGGTGTACGAGATACTCATAGATCCCAATACAGGAATGCTTTATTCTTTACCTGGAGATTTTATCAAGGCTATCCGAGAATTGGCGGTGATAGATCCAAAAAGCAATTCTGGGAAAATGATAGCACTTCCAGAAATGGACAAATCCGCAAACTTTAGAATATTCTGGAATTCGGAAAAGGGGGGATCGATACAGACAGAAAATTATTCTTTGAGTTTAATTCATGATAAACTATTCATTACCAATACGGCGGCAAGTGGAATTTACATATACGACCCCAAAGCAGACAGCTTGGAATACGTTGATTTTCCTCACAAAATCATCCCGAAAGAAAAATCTGGAACAATCAGAAATGAGGTAAGTACTGAGGGTGATTTTTGGGAGGAATTGAAAAAAGTAGGAGAGCAAATTTCTTATAAAGAACTCAATTGGGATGAAAAATCTTCCCGTTTTTACAGGTTTGCAAGCAAATCATTCTTTGGTGAAAAAAGAGGTGATCCAGCAAAATATGAGAATTACTTATTGGTCTATGATCAGGAATTAAACCTTCTAGGAGAGTCCAAGCTAAATGGGGTGGATCAACGGTTAAGCGAGTACTTCTGGAAGGACGGCAAGCTCTATTCCTATGTCAATGTAGAAGACGAGCTAGGCTTCGCAGTATTCACTTTTAATTTTTAAACACATGAAAAAATTAACTATCATCATTTTAGCATTATCCTGTTTTTCCTGTGGCGTGTCCACAGAGGTAGAAGAGGGTAAGGATTTTGACTTTTCCTATACGACGGACACGGTGATGGTAGATCCCGGGGATGGTCTTGTTTTTTTAAGGTTAGGCTTAAGCACCGCAGACCTTAGCCCAGATCGAAATCAACTCTACAACTTCAATCCAGTTGTTCCTGAAATAGAAGTGATCGATCTGGAATCACTACGATTGACGAATCGCATTAAGATGGAAAAAGAAGGTCCCACCGGCACTGGGCGTCCTCGCAAAATCGTGATTAGCCCAGATGGTAAAGTGTTTTTTGTCGGTTTCAGGGATTTACGGGAATTCGATCCTTCGTTGACGAATATGAAAACCTATAAAATCCAATCAGAGACATTTGAGGGATTGCAGCCAGATGAATCTCTAGAATATAACTTGACCCTTTCACAGGATGGAAAACAGGTATATGCATCCTATGAGCCTAATAATATGGAGCAAGCAAAAAGCGGGTTAGCGAAACTGGACCTGGAAACCATGAAGCTGAAAACGTATCCCATGGAAATTTGGGAGCGAATGCATGCCTATGTTCAAAGTTTTATCAAGGATGGGCTAATGGTAAACCAGACCAATGAATCAGCTCATATTGATCCCGTAGATAAGCGCGTCCTAATTTCTTCCGCTAATTTCAATGAAGTGTATATTCTGGATTTGGAGACAGATTCTATTTCTCATAAAGTCTTTCATTCAAACCTAACTGAGAATAGCAGGAAAATCCCAGAAGCAGTCTCTTTTGAAGTGAATACCCCAGAAGATGTGGAAGCAGTATTAGCCAAATCAGACGGGCAGGTCAGTTTTGGTCGATTTTATTATGATGACTTTAACAAGAAGTTCTGGCGGTTTTCACAGGAGCTCGACCACAAGATTGGAGACTCGGCTGTTTACAAAGAGGTAGTTACCTTATTTGATGAGGATCTCAACCAACTTCACGAGGAGGTATTTCCTGGTGATTATTTGGGTTTCAAGTTTTTTAGAGAAGGCAAACTCTGGTCCTATGTCAATGTGGAGGATGAACTAGGTTTCGCAGTATTCACATTTAATTTTTAAGTGACTATGAAAAGGCTACTTACGATTTCAATTCTTGCCCTACTTTCAGCTTGTGGTGAAAAGCCTATTTCCGAAGAAGTTTCTGTCGTAGAAGAGCCTAAGAATATTCTTGAGAATCTGGCTTATTCCGTAGATACGCTAGTGGTGGATTCTGGTGAGGAGATTTTCGATCTAAGAAACTTCGGTGGACCGTATTATACGACGGTATCTCATAATAGAAATGAATTCTACTACTTTGATAGCAGAAGGTACATCCTTCATGAAATCGATCTCAATTCGTTACAACTCGTTAATAATTACCCCTTTGAAAAAGAAGGGCCAAATGGCATAGGAAGGTTTTCTTACACCATTAATTCCCTCCCGAACGGGAATCTCTTTGTGCTTGATTTACTTGGAAAGTTATCTGGGATTTTTTCCAAAACAGGAAGGAAATTAAATAAAATTGAATTGAATGAGAAAGAGCTTCTGCAGGGTACCAACTTGGAACATTTGAATAATATTGCTACTGAACTAACAGTAGATTTGAAATGGAATAAACTTTACTCTGTTCCACGAAGCCATGTTAGCAAAGAAATATTTTTTGCAGTGATGGATTCTCTAGGAAACCCGGAGGAAATTCTAGAACTCTCTGAGTTCCAAAAGATTTATAATTTCCAAGTTGAATTGAATACTGGTGGAGGAGGCGGTTTTCTGGGAGAGCGATTATTTCTTCAACAACTAAATGAACTTGTACTAATTTCTTCTACGGTCGGAAACGCCATTTATATTTATGATCCTCAGCAGGACAGTCTGTTTTACAAGGAGTTTAGCCATACAATAGCTCCTTTAGAAAAAGATGTTGAAGTAAACGATAAGGTGTTTAGTGAAAAAGAGTTTCAGGCTGAAAAAGATAAGCTTCATACCCAAATCAACTATTGGGATTTTTACTGGGATGAGCATAAACAGCGCTATTATCGTTTTGCGAGTAAAGGCCTTCCTCCTTCCAACATTGATTCCCCCCAAAAATTTGAACACTTCCTGTTTGTTTATGACAAAGAGCTAACCCTCAAAGGCGAAACGAAGCTAGAAGGTTTTGAGAAAATTCCAGCAGCTGGCTTCTTCAAAGACGGCAAGCTCTGGTCCTACGTCAACATAGAAGATGAGCTAGGCTTCGCAGTATTCACTTTTGATTTTTAAGCAATGATGAGAAACACATTTCTACTTCTTCTACTCTCAATTTTTTGTCTTTCTTGCAGCAAACAACCTGATGGATCAAATAAGAGTGAATTTGACTTTTCTTACTCTATCGATACCGTGATGGTAGATCCAGGAGATGGGATTATTTATCTGAAAAGAGGACTTAACATTGCTGCTCTTTTTACTGATAAGAAACAACTTTTCAACTTCAATCCAGATATACCTGAGCTTGAAGTAATCGATTTGGAGAAATTGAACGTGGATCATAGGATCAAAATGGAGAAGGAAGGGCCACTCGGTACAGGAGATCCTCGAAATATTTTGATTTCTACAGATGGGAAAATCTTTTTTACAAGCTTCGTAGATGTCAGAGAATTCAATGCTCAGTTGGATTCTCTGAAGACTTATACTATCCCAAAAGAAAAATTTGAAGGGTTAGACGCTGATGAAGCCTTGGGTGCTGATTTCCATGTTTCTGCAGATGGGAAGTTCTTGTTTGTTCCTTATGGACCAGAGGATTTTCAAAAAGCTAAAAATGGATTAGCAATCATAGACTTAGGAACGATGGACTTAAAAAAAGTCCCCTTGGATCTATTTGAACGAAGCAATGAATACGTCCGCACTTGGATCGAAAATGGTAATCTCCAATCTCAAACAAGGGAAACGCTGAACTACTATCAGTTAAAAGAAAAGCTGATTATCTCATCACATAATTTCAACGAGGCAGTCCTTTACGACCTCACGACTGATTCTTTGACGCACAAGGTTTTCAAATCTAAGCTAACCCCGAATGCTAAAAAAGTAAGTGAAAGGACTACCGGAAATAGCTTTGAAGAAATGTTGGAAATAGGAGAGGAAGCCCAAAAGCAAGTTGAATTCGGAAACTTCTTATATGACGACAAAAGTGAAAAGGTATTTAGGTTCACGACAGACCTAGACCGAATGATTGGAGATTCGGCGACATTCAAAAACGTCATTACCATTTTCGATTCCGACTTAAATCAACTTCATGAAGAAGTTGTGAATTTCAATAGACCCAATTTCTCCTTCTTCAAAGACGGCAAGCTGTACTCCTACGTCAACATAGAAGATGAGCTAGGCTTTGCTGTATTCACTTTTGATTTTTAAGTAATTATGAAAAAACTAATCCCATTTCTTGGACTAGCGCTTTTGGTAGCTTGTGGAGAGAAAAGTACTTCAGAATCTACCAATTCCAATAAGATAAACTTCACCGTAGAAATAGATACCGTGCAGGTAGATCCCGGAGCTGATCATTTTATTTATTTGGCTAAGTTTTTACGTTCATCTTCCCTCAGCTCAGATAAGAAAACACTCTATAATTTCAACCCCGCCGTTCCCGAATTGGAAGTTATTGACCTAGATGAGTTAATACTCAAGGAGGTGATAAAGCTGGAAAATGAAGGCCCAACAGGGGTTGACGCCGCGAATTCATATATACCTATGGTTCATGTCTCTGACTCCGGCGAACTCTTCCTGAATAATTGGTCTCACATGATTAAACTCAATGCAGCGAAGGATAAGAAAAGTAGGTATTGGTTTTCATCAGACTCATTGAAAGGAGAATCATTGTCAGAGGTTGAAAAGATATACCCTGAGGGATTTATGTCAGATGATGGAAAATTCTACTTTAGCAACTATGGAAAGCAGGATAATAGCCACAAAAATGGTCTCGCCATAGTGAATCTCAATTCCAAGGAACTAAAAAAAGTGCCACTGGATATTTTTGAAAAAATCGAAAAATTTGAAATTGTATTTAGACCTAATGAGGATTCCAAAACGTCTGTCACAGAGACAGTTTTTTACCTCCCATTTGAGGACAAAATTCTTATTTCAACTACAGCATATAATGAAATCTATCTAGTAAGCATTTCTGATGGCAGAGTAGAAAAAAAATCATTCCATTCTGAACTTACCGACGATGCCAAGCAAGGTAATTTTCAGAAAACTGCTGGTTCACAGAAAGAGCTGTTCGACCACGCAAAGGAGAAGGTGAAAGAGGTAAATTTCCTTAAGTTTCACTACGATGATCAAAATGAGAAATTCTGGAGATTCAGTACAACTCTCGATCGCATGATTGGCGATTCAGCCACCTACGATATTGTGCTAACTATTTTTGATCAAAATCTCACCCAACTTCACGAGGAAAAAGTGGAGTATTCTGAAAAGGGTTCACTTTCCTTTTTCAAAGACGGCTCGCTCTACTCTTACATCAATCTAGAGGACGAGCTTGGCTTTGTCCGAATCAAACCTAGCTATGACTAAACACAGATTCCTATTTCCAATTATTTTAATGGCCTTAGTCGGCTGCGGTTCTCAAGAAAGTGCTGAGAATACACAGGTCAATGCGATCAATTTCTCCTACACCATTGACACGGTTCGAGTCGATGCGGGTGATGATTTTGTCCATTTAGGCAATCAGCAACCAAGATTTGCACTTTCTTCAGACAAAAAATTACTCTACAATTTTGACCTGAATACTTCAAAACTAGAGATTATAGATTTGGATCGTTTGACACTCAAGGAAGCAATCACTATAGAAAAGGACGGACCCACAGGCATTGGATTTAACTATTGGTCTGTTTTCAATGTGTCGAACCAAGGAGATCTTTTTCTTGGGGAGGGGAAATATATACAGAGGTTGAATGCTGAGCAGGATCAATTGACCAAGTATTTCTTTCACTCAGACTCGCTTAAAGTGGATACCTTATCCAAGGATGAGAAAATCAATTTGCAAGGCGAGGTATCCGCTGATGGAAAATTCTATTTTGGCACCTATGGAAAACAAGGAGACTGGGACTCAGAAACTGGCCTTGCTATCGTAAATCTCCAGACCAAGGAGTTGCAGAAAATTCCCTTGAAAATCTACGAGGAAATCAAGCAGTTCAATCTTTACCTACAAGCTGCCAATGGAAATATTACCAGCGCTGCAGAGGAACAAGTCTATGTGATGCGGAATGGGAATCAACTTCTAATTTCCTCCTCGGCAATCAATGAGCTTTACCTATATAATCTTGAAAAAGGAACTACTGAAAAGAAAACTTTTCACTCCTCCTTGACTCCGGATAGTAAAAAGGCGGATTATAAAAATCACATCGAATCCCGCGATGAATTCTCCAGCCTACAGCTGGAGAAAATGAAGGACGTGAATTTCGGAATGTTTCTCTTCGATGATCACAACAACACCTACTGGAGATACACTGTTCAACTAGATCGCATAAGTGAAAACCAACCTATTTTCAACAGCTACCTGACCATCTTTGATAAGGATTTCAATCAAATCCATGAAGAAAAAATGGATTACCCCATTTCCCTGTCTTACTCCTTTTTCAAAGACGGATCGCTCTATTCTTACATCAACCTGGAAGACGAACTTAGCTTCATCCGAATCAAACCCACTTATGAATAGAATCAAACTACTTACTCCAATTATTCTGGCGGTTTTAGGCAGTTGCGGCACTAAAGACGGTGCTGAAAATACGCAGGGAACGGCCATTGATTTCTCCTACGAACTGGACACCGTAATGGTGGATGCTGGGGACAAATTCATTTACTTGAATAGTTCTCTAATTAACTCCGGATTGTCTCAAGACGGAAAATATCTATACAATTTCAAAACTGGTGTAAATCCAACAGGCATAGAAGTTATAGATCTGGACAATCTGAAACTGGAACGGATCATTCCAATGACCGTAGATGGACCCAATGCAATTCGGTCTCCCTACATGTCCAATATTTATATGCTTGCTGATGGGACTTTTTACCTATCGGACAATTATGAAGTTTATCATTTCGATCAGGAAGGAAACAAGCTTTCTACTATGGTCTATGCAAAGCAGGAGTTTGAAGGTGAGAGACTTCCGGAAGGCAAGAGGATCCAGTTAAATGAAACGCTTTCTAAGGATGAGAAAACCATTGCGACATTGTATGGTGGCGAGAAAATGGAAGATTCTGCAGACGGGCTGGCGCTGTTTGATCTGGAAAATAAGCGTGTGAAGTACAAAGAGTTAGGCTTATTTAAGGAATTGGATAAGTATCAAACTATTTTCTATTATGAGAAAGTACACCCGATGAATATGCTTATGGCTGACATCAGCCTTCTGATGAAAAACGATAGTTTGTTGTTTTCAAATTCCGCTCAAAACAAGATTTATTTCTACAACCTCGCTACAGATTCCATTTCTTCTAAAACTTACTCCAGTAAATTCACCAGCCAGGAAGCTAAGGGAAACTACCCACTTCGCTCTGACTCAGAGGAGGAATTTCAAGAGATTCTCTATGAGAAAAGCAAAGAAGTCAGCTATGGTTCTCTATTTTTTGATGAGCATAACGACGTCTATTGGCGCTTTGCCAAGGAAATGGATCATATGAAAGGAGACACAATCCAATACAAAACCGTCCTAACTGCCTTTGATCCAGAGTTCAACCAAGTTCATGAGGAACTGCTGCCGTCAGATTTCGTGCTTCCCTACAAGTACTTCGCCCGAAAGGGGATGATTTATACCTTTTTGAATATCGAGGATGAACTGGCCTTTGTGAGGCTTAAACCAAACTTTGAAAATGACTAGATATCTATACGTATTAATCGCAATAGCTTTTATAAGCTGTTCTTCGGAAAAGAAATCCGAGGCAGAAAACAATGATTTTAAGTTCTCCTACACCACAGACACCGTCATGGTGGATGCCGGGGAGCACTTCTTTTTTCTCAACGAGGATTTGAGTTTGTCAGATGTTTCCAAAGACCGGAAACTGCTCTATAATCTAAATCCAAAAACGTTCTTACTGGAGATCGTGAACTTGGACGATCTCAAATTAGAGAAGACTGTTCAGTTAGAAAAAGAAGGTCCTGATGGAATTGGGCTACCTTATTATGGAAAAATTCAGGTATTGGAAAATGGTAACATCGGTTTGTTTGGTCAGTTTAAAATCCACATTGTCTCTGAGCAGGGTAAGCTTGTTAAAACCATAGAACTTGATCAATTCAAAATTCAAAATAACGATCAAAAAGAGGAAGAGAAAATTGGATGGACCAGCGTACTTTCTGATGACGGCAAACTACTCGCGAGCACACTAGTCAACTTTGATTACAAAACACCAGCAAAAGGAATCGTAGTGATTGAGTTAGAGACTGACTCGATTAAGTACATTCCTATGAAACTATTTGAAGAGCTTAAGCAATTTGAAATCATGTATCAAGAGGGAAATGCTCCTGGTATCGCTACAGGAGAGTCTTCTTTTCTGAGATTCATTGACAATAATCTGATAATCTCCTCATCGGCTTATAACGATGTGTATCACTATAATACTAGCTCTGACAGCCTTTCTCACTACAGTTTTACAGCTAGCCTTACAGACAACGAAAAAATTCGAAATTTCCCTAACGAAGTGCACTCAAGTAAAGAATGGACTGATGCTGAGAAGGCAAAAAACGAACAAGTTTCTTTTAAAGAGTTTTTGAAATTACCGGAACAAAATATCTTTTGGAGACTGAGTACAGACAAAGACCGTATGATTGCGGATTCTGTTGTTTTCAAGCAGGTCGCCACTTTTTTTGATGCTGATTTTAAGATGCTCAAAGAGCAAGAATTAGAGAATTTCCATGATTTCAGGAAGCCATTCTTCAAAGATGGAATGCTATACAGCTTTATTAATATCGAGGATGAACTGGCCTTTGTAAGGCTTAAACCAACATTTTCCTATGAATAAATACTCTTTTTTAGTACTCGCATTGGCTTTAGGTGCCTGCTCTTCAGAGAAAGGTTCTCAGGAAGGAAATGAAAAAGCCTTTGATTTCACCTACACGGTCGATACGGTGATGGTGGATCCCGGCGATCACTTTATCTATTTGCAACAGAATTTAGGGTCATCAGACATCACTCCAGACGGAAAGTATTTGCTCAATTTCAATGCAAAAACTATGGAAATGGAAATCGTAGATCTGGACGAACTGAAGCTTTCCAGCGTGGTGAAATTGGAGCAGGAAGGCCCGAATGGGATTGGTACAAGTCCTTATTTTGGAGCATATCGGGCGCTATCCAAAGATGAGTTTATGTTTGCCTCACAAAATAAAGTGATCAAAATGGACTTAACCACGAATCAGGCTACTTACTATTCCTTCAAAAGATCTGATTTGTCGCCAGACGCTCTGGCTGCAAATGAAGAACTTAAAAATGGTGGCTTACTTAGTTCAGATGGCTCTACATTCTATTCCTGGTATGGTATCCAAGAGAAACCTTACGAAAACCATGGCTTAGCAAAAATTGATCTTGGGAGCTTAGAAGTCAAGGCGATTCCGATTCCCCAGATGGATAAACTGGATCAATTCACTATCGAAGTTGCAATGAGTGATGGCACAGGTATGCGGGGGAAATTTGGTGAAAATATCACGTTGCTGGAGCTGGAAGACAAAATTATCATACAGCAATCTGCTTTTAATGAATTTTGGGTACTTGATAAAGCAACATTGGAAGTAACTGTAAAAGCCAATAAATCTAACTTGACCGAGAATGTAAAAGCGGGGAATTTTGCCAACAAAGTAACTTCGCAGGATGCATTCAAAGAGGCCAGAAATGCAAGAGACAAGGAAGTTAGTTTTGGTAATCTCATACTCGATTCTGAGCGAAATATGATCTGGAGGATCTCCTCTGATTTTGATCATATGGATGGAGAGAAGATGGTTAGGAATTATTACCTCACGTTTTTTGACCTGGATCTAAACCAACTTGGGGAATACCAATTAGAAAATTGGAAGATGGCAGGCAAGCCATTTATCAAGGATGGAGACTTTTATCAGTTTCTTAATCTGGATGATGATATGGCTTTTGTACGGCTGAAACCAAACTTTGGAAATGACTAGATACCTATACCTACTACTAGCAATTGCTTTTATAAGCTGTTCTTCAGAGAAGGAATCTGAAACTGAAAAAACTGCTGCTTTTGATTTCACTTACACCATCGATACGGTGATGGTGGATGCTGGGGAGCATTTCTTTTTCCTCAACTGGGGTTTGGGGATTTCTGACCTAGTCGAAGAGACCCAACTTCTTTATAATCTAAATCCTAATTCACTGCTATTAGAAGTGGTTGATTTAAGGAATCTAAGCCTTAAGGAAACTATTCAATTAGAAAAAGAAGGCCCTAATGGTCTAGGCGGTGGTTTTGTGGTGGGCATAGACAAGAAAGCCAGCGGAGACTTATTTTACTTCGACGTTACTGGCCTCAATCACCTCAAGCCTGATGGGACTAAGGTGGGCAAGATTGAATTGGAAGGAGAGCTGCTTACGAGCCAAGGACTGCCAGTAGATGCTACCTTGGATATTCACGGAGTTGTATCTGAAGATGGCAAGACATTGATTACTCCCTATGAGGAGATAGGAGCAAAAGGGAAAATGTTAGGCTTGGCAGTGCTTACTTTGGACGATATTAAACTTAAACTTATTCCTTCCGACTTCTTACAGTACCTTGAAGATTTTGAAATCTACATGCAGGAGAATGGGTTGACGAGAGTATCGAACCCTGAGCCGTTATACATGCTCCAAGTGGGGGAACAATTGATCCTCAACACCAGTGCGAAGAATGAGGCATGGATCTATGATAGGGCTACAGATAGCCTCTTTCAGAAGAGTTTTACAAGTCATCTCACCTCCAATGTGAAAAAAGGTGCATATGAAACGATCACTGAGTCTATGGAGGCTTTTAAGGAAGAAGGAAAAAAGAAAGCTTCCGAAGTAAATTTTGGTCCATTGGTTTACGATGCTGAACACAAGTTATTTTGGAGATTTTCCGGAGAAGGAAAAACAAAGGTGCTGACTGTTTTTGACGATGAATTAAATCTCTTGACGGAGGAGCTGCTTCCGGAAAATTTTGGGATTGGGAGGAAGCCGTACTTCCTAGACGGAATGCTCTATCAGTTTCTCAATATCGATGATGAACTGGCTTTTATAAGATTGAAACCTATCTTAGAAGAATGACCAGATTTCTGACTTTTCTTTTTTTGATAGGGATGATGAGTTGCTCTGCCAAAGAGGAAAAGGAGGAAGTAATGGTTCCCAAAAGCAAAATTGAGTTTAGCTATACCATAGATACCGTCAGGATAGATGCAGGAGAGACCAAGCCTTATTTGGGTATGAATCTTACGATGGCTGATTATTCTGCACAAGAAGGGCTACTATACAATCTGGAGCCTGAAACTGGGCGTGTGGAGGTGATAGATGTGGAAAAACAAAAGCTGCTGCGCTTGCTCCAGTACGATATGCGGGGTAGGAATAGCATTAAGGAGTATTATCCTTCGGGGATTAAGAAAACTGTCCTGGGAGAGACGTTTTTCAGAGATTTCTATGTGATTCATCGGATGGATTCCGCACGAAAGAAAATCGAAACCTACAAGCTTGATAATAATTCGCTGAAAGGTGATCGGCTGCCCTATGAAACTACTATAGATGGATCTGGCGAAATCGCTTCTGATGGAACGTATTATGCGGGTTTCTATGGCAACTTCAATCCAAAAGGCCAGATTCTCGGAATCGCAAAAGTGAGGTTTTCGGATAAATCCATGAAGCTTATTCCGATTGATTTCTGGGATCAACTGAAAGAATACACCATCACGGTGAATCATTCCATCGGGAGAAGAAGCAGTTCTACGGAGATGAAATTCCTGACTTTGAATGGCCCTGATTTCATTTTGTCCACTTCAGCAAGTAATGAGTTGTGGTACTACATGTCTGAAATTGATAGCGTCGTTCACCGATCCTATCACAGTATGATTACTTCCGACAAGAAAAGTGGGGAGTATAAAAAAGAAGTTACTACCCATGCGACATTCGAGTACTGGGCTCAGCGGAAGAATCAGGAAATTACGTTTGGGCCATTAGTCAAAGATCCGGATTCCCAACGCTTCTATCGTTACAGTCGTGAGCTGGACCAGAGCAATCTGGAAAGTGCGAGGTATGTCTATGTATTGACGGTATTCAACGAAAAGCTAGAGCAAATCCATGAGGAGAAACTCAGGAACAGGATTTCAATTTTGGGAAAATACTTTGCTGGAAAGACCTTTGTACACAAGGGGATGATTTATTCCTATATCAATCTGAATGATGAAATGGCTTTTTTACGGCTAAAGCCAGATTTCTCTGAATGAGAAAGTATTGGCATTTATTTCGCCTTTTGTGCACAGTACTTAAAAAAGTAAAGACAAAATAAGAGAGGGCCGAAGCCCTCTCTTATTTTTTAGTCCATTCCTTTGAACTCTACATCGAAAATCAATATCGAGTTGGCTGGAATTTTAGTTTGCGTTTCAGAATTCTGATAAGCTAATGGTGAGGGTATGATAAATTTTGCCTTTGAACCTGATCTTAGTCTTAGGAAGCCTCTATCCCAACCTGGAATAACACTGCCTGAGCCTAGAACGAAGCTGAAAAGGTCATAACTTCTACTTTCATCATAGATGTCATTATCTCTAGCTACTTGTTCTATATTGGTGTCAAACACGGAGCCATCGCTCATCAACGCACCCGTATATTTAGTATAGATAATATTTCCGCTATTCGGGCGAGAGCCTATTCCTTCTTCTTGTACAATCACCACGACGCCGCTTTCAGTATGGATGCGGTATAAGCTATCTATCTCTGCGGTTTCAAGGTACTTTAGGATCAAAAGGCTGTCTTGTGTCAGGTTACCTGCATAATCATAAGCAGGCCCAGTGTCGTATGGGTTTTTTGAATCGCAACTAGCGAATACGACTGCTATCAGTAGAAAAGCGAAAATACTAAGTCTATAAATACTCATAATTACTGCTGTGGTCCTTGAGTTACCTCTATAAGGTTTAATTCAAATATAATTGGAGCGTTTGAAGGAATCGAACCACTACCTTGTTTACCATATGCAAACATAGATGGGATAAATACGGTGGCTTTATCACCTTGCTCCATTTGACCCACACCAAATTCGAAACCTGGAATCAATAGATTGAAACCTACTGGAAAATCAAGAGGAGTATAGACTCTAGACGAAGAAAATATTCCCTCATCTACTGCCACCTGCTTGATAGAGGTATCAAATACTTTATTTGAAAGCAATTTGCCAGTGTAATCTACCTTCAAGGTATCTCCAGCAGTTACACCCATTCCAGAATCAGAGACTTCTTGCCAAATCACTCTTAGGCCACTAGTTTCGTCATAAAATTCTTTGACGTTGACAAGTGTGTTAGAAGCTATGTATTCTTCAATTGCTGTCTTGTCCTTCGAAAGAATTACATCGTCTGTAGCTTCTTCGTCAATACAAGATGCCATTGCGAAACTGCCTGCAATCAGGCTTAATATGGCAAATATTCTAATTTTCATCGTCGTTGGTTTTGTATTAGTTACTGGATTTACTTACAGTACGGCTCTTACTGTACTTCCGCTACATCCACATCGAAAACAAGTACTGAATTAGCAGGAATCATGTCTCCAGCTCCATTTTCTCCATAAGCTAGTGGAGAAGGGATGATAAACTTGCCTTTTGATCCTTTTTTTAACAATAATAAACCTTCGTCCCATCCTGGGATTACTTGACCCATACCTACAGTCACAGGAAGTGGCTCATATGGTCTACCTTCGTTAAACATGTTGTTTTCTTTTGCTATGGATTCCACAGAAGTGTCAAATAACGTACCGTCAAGCAAGTAACCTGCATAGTTCACACGCATGGTAGTACCTACAGAAACAGGCTCGCCAGTTCCTTCTTCTTCGATCACATAATAAAGTCCGCTTTCTGTTTTCTGAGCAGCTAAACCTTTTTCTTTGATGTAATCTTGAATGATTTTCTCTTCTTCTATTATTCTCTCTTTAGCTCTTTCACCTTTTTTCACGTCCTCAGCAGCCATCACTTTTTCAAAGTATGCCTGAATAGCTTCTTCGTTCATGATTTCAAATGCTCCCAAACGAACTTTTACGATATCTTCTTTATTCACTGTTGGAGGCGCATTTTCTCCATAAATATTTTTAATAGAAGTTTCGAAAGCAATACTATCTCCTTTGCGAAGGCTTAGGAAGATCTCATCCATACCCGTCTCAACTGGCATAGAATCATTGGCCATTATATAGCCAGGGAAAGGATAATCTGCCGTGGAATAAATCACCGAATCAGATGCAGTAGTGATCTCAAGGTTGTAAAGTAAAAACTCACCGTTTGGAGCTTTTTCATTTCCTTCTTTTACATAGGTATATTCGATACCGTCTTTTTCAGTGACTTTAGTTTTTTTACATGAAGTCAAGATGCTCGCTCCAACCAAGAGAGCAAGGATTGCCAAAAGGCTTTTTGAATTTTTCATAAAGGATAAGTGATTTTTCAAGGTAATGTGGTGGTGTTCGAAGGTCATCAATCTGCGGTAACGGGAACAGAACGGTATAAATCATCCTGATTCTCTTCCACTAAAGATTCGAATCGCTCTACGGTGTCTCTAAGACTTAACGTGGACTTGCCTCCTGAGGCATTTTTATGTCCACCTCCATCAAAGTATTCTGCTGCAAACTTATTCACAGCAACTTCACTGGATGATCTAAAGGAGATTTTAATACCGTCTTCGCGTTCCGAAAATAAGGCTGCCAACTTTATCCCGTCCAAAGATAAAGCATAATTGACCAAACCTTCGGTATCGCCTGTACGGCTTTGATATTTTTTAAGATCTTTTTTGCTGATCGCAAAATAGGCCATATGAAGATCTTCACAGACCACCAGACGACGACTGATAGCAAAACCGATAAATTTCAATCTATTCACCGAATTGGAATCGTAGATCCAATTGGCAATTTGGGAAGTGTCGGCACCTAAATCCAGCAATTCCGCGACCACAAGGTGCACGTTCTTAGTGGTGTTGGGATGTCTAAATCCACCCGTATCGGTCATGATGCCTGCGTAAAGACACTCTGCGATGTCTTTGTCTAGAAGTTTCTCATCTCCTAGCCGTACGATCAGTTCATATACTAACTCACAGGTAGCGGCGGCCTCTGTACTCCAAAACTTGAAGTCAGCAAAATCCTCCGGATCCTGATGGTGATCGATATTGATTACGAGTGCATCCGACTTGCGGATCATTTCGCCTAATTCATTGACCCTTTTTAAGACAGAGAAGTCCAAACAGAAAATAAGATCAGCTTCATTTAACTTTTGGGTGGCAATCTCTGTGTGCTTGGGATTACTGAAATCCAGCACAGAATCATTGCCTTTCATCCAATTAAGAAATGAAGGGTAATCCGTTGGCGTCACCACAGTTACCTCATGTCCCTTCTTGAGTAGGTAGTTAGCCATTCCCAATGAAGAACCCAATGCATCGGCATCGGGTTTGACGTGAGTGGTAATGAATATTTTTTTGGGTGAAGATATCTCTCTCTTAAACGAGGCTAAAGCTTCCATTTTATACATTTAGCTGCTTTTTGGCTCTTGTAGCTCGCAAAGGTCAGGAATTTTTTGACAATTCCCAATTATAGTAGTTGGCTGACAATGAAGGGGGTAGCTTATAATTACAGAAGTAAATGCAGAGAATGCTACTAAAAAGTCTATTTTTGCGCCCGATTTAAACCAATGAAAAACGAATAACATGGCAACTAACAGAACATTCACCATGATCAAGCCTGATGCTTTTGCTGCAGGTAATTCAGGAGCGATTTTGAAAATGATCGAAGAAGCAGGCTTCAAAATCGTAGCCATGAAAGCTACTCAATTGACTCAAGCTATCGCAGGTAAATTCTACGAAGTTCACTCAGAAAGACCTTTCTACGCTGATCTATGTGCTTATATGTCTTCTGGACCTATCATCGCAGCTATCCTTGAGAAAGACAATGCAGTAGAAGATTTCAGAAAATTGATCGGCGCTACCAATCCTGCTGATGCAGCTGAAGGTACTATCCGTAAGATCTTCGCTAAGTCTATCGAAGCAAATGCTGTACACGGTTCTGACTCAGACGAAAATGCAGCTATCGAAGGATCATTCTACTTCTCTCAGACAGAAAGAGTAGGTTAATTCTAGCACAAAAATAATTTTGAAAGCACTCCGTCATGGAGTGCTTTTTTTTTGTTTAGAGTGAATTTGAAAATGACCAGATACTTCATGGTATAACCACGATGCACACAGTGGGCGACACGTAGATCGAAACGTAGCGTTATCCTGCTTCTCGAGAAGCAAGTTTTTTTCATTAATGACTCCCGATGGCGCAAGCCTCTTCCTCCAAGATTTGTGAAGCCAAATTCAAGATAGATTGATCTAATAGCTGATAACACAATTAAGACAACGGTCTGAATTCACTCAGTCTTCCTCTTATTACGTATGCTTGACACTTAGTAGAGTGAAAAATACGTACTAGGTATTTGAAATTTTAATAAAGCATCCATTTAACTGTAAATGGATGCTTTATTACTTTTTAAGCTGCTTTAAAATACTTATTATAAGTAAGTATTTCTCTACTGTTTTCTTTGTAATTACGTATTTATACTTATATTTGGGTTCTAAATTACGTAGCCATGAAGAAAGTTATTGTCATAGGAAATGGAATGGTAGGGTATAAGTTTTGCGAAAAACTAGCTGCTCACCCTCTTCGCGATCAATTTGAGGTGGTAGTCTTCGCAGAAGAATTCAGACCAGCTTATGATCGTGTTCATCTAAGCGAATACTTCACGTTGGATTCTGCGGATAAGCTACTTTTGGCTTCCCGTAACTGGTATGCCGAGAATAACATCACGCTTCGCACGGGAGAGATGATCACTTCCATCGAGACGGAAACTAAGCGGGTTTTCACACATAAGCATGACTATTTCGAATATGACTACCTGATTTTGGCTACAGGTTCAGCTCCTTTTGTCCCTAGTATCAAAGGCGTGGACAAGCCGGGGGTATTTGTATATAGAACTATCGAAGATCTTGATGCAATCAAAGACTACGCAGACAAACTTAAGCAGGAAGGTAAATTTAAAGCATCTGTCTTAGGTGGAGGATTGCTAGGCTTGGAAGCTGCAAATGCTGCTAAAGAGCTCGGACTGCAAACTGATGTAATCGAATTTGCACCGCGATTGATGCCGCGTCAACTGGACAAAGCTGCCAGTGACATGCTTCAAAACAAGATAGAGAGCCTTGGAATGAAAATTCACTTGGGTAAAAACTCCAAGGAGATTGTAGGAGAATCCGGCATAGAAAAAATCGACTTCACTGACGAAACTTCCCTCCAAACTGACATGCTGATCATTTCCGCAGGTATTCGTCCTAGAGACGAATTGGCTGTGAAATGTGGCTTACGAACTGGCGAGCGAGGTGGAGTCTATGTAAATAATAAAATGGAAACCTCCGATCCGGCGATTTACGCGATCGGAGAAGTAGCACTATATAATAATGGCATCTACGGACTAGTCGCTCCTGGATATGAGATGGCAGGAGTCGCTGTAGATCAAATTGCCGGTGGCGAAAAGCTCATGAGTCCTTCTATAGATATGTCAACCCAACTGAAATTGGTGGGAACGGAAGTGGCTTCATTTGGTGATCCATTCATCGAGAATGATGAGGTCACTGCAATTGCATATGAAAACAAGCAACGTGGAGTTTACAAGAGAATCAACATAGCCAAAGACGGTTCGAAGCTACTAGGCGGAATCATGGTCGGTGATTCTTCAGATTACAATACGCTTTTTCAGTTGTATATCAATGCGATGAAGCTTCCTGAGAATCCGGAAGATTTGATCTTGGGTTCCAGAGGTGGAGAGAGCAAAAGTGCATTGGGTTCTGTGCTGGATTTGCCAGATACAGCTCAGATTTGCTCTTGCGAAGCAGTATCTAAAGGAACGATCTGCGACTCCATAACAAATGGTGCTTGTTGCACTTTCTCAGATGTAGTAAAACAAACAAAAGCTTCCAGTTCCTGTGGTGGATGTAAGCCTATGGTGACAGATTTGGTTACGGCCACTTTGAAATCCATGGGACAAGAAGTGAAAGAAACTATCTGCGAACACTTCGAGTACAGCCGTCAGGAAATGTACGATTTGGTAAAGTTGCACAGCATTATGGATTTTGATGAAGCACTGGATCGTCATGGCAAAGGTCATGGTTGTGAGATGTGCAAGCCCGTTTTGGCTTCGATTTTCGCTAGTATTTACATGGAAACTGCCAATCGTCAGGCTCCTATTCAGGATTCGAACGATAGATTTTTGGCCAATATTCAGAGAAACGGTACCTATTCTGTAGTACCAAGAGTTCCGGGAGGAGAGATTACTCCAGACAAATTAATGGTTTTGGGACAAGTGGCGAAGAAATACGATCTCTACACCAAAATCACCGGTGGTCAGAGAATTGACCTTTTTGGAGCTCAGCTGCATGAATTACCATTGATTTGGAAGGAACTCATTGACGCAGGTTTCGAAAGTGGACATGCCTACGGCAAATCATTGAGAACTGTAAAAAGCTGCGTGGGATCTACCTGGTGTCGTTACGGACTGCACGATAGTGTAAGCTTTGCCATCAGAATTGAAGATCGATACAAAGGACTTCGTTCCCCTCACAAACTAAAAGGTGGCGTTTCTGGCTGTATTCGTGAGTGCGCTGAAGCTAGAGGAAAGGACTTTGGGGTCATCGCAGTTGAAGGCGGTTGGAACCTGTTTGTCTGTGGTAATGGCGGAGCTACTCCGAAGCACGCGATACTTTTGGCAGAAAAGCTAGACGACGATACCTGTATCAAATACCTAGATAGATTCTTGGTTTACTATATCAGAACAGCCGCTCCTCTTCAGCGAACTGCGCCTTGGTTGGACAAGTTGGAAGGCGGAATAGAATATTTGAAAAAGGTAGTAGTGGAAGATAGCCTCGGAATTGGCGAAGAACTGGAAGCTGAGATGCAGGAGCTGGTAAACCAGTATGCATGTGAGTGGAAAGAAGCCATCGAGGATCCTCAGATGATGAAGAGATTTAAGCCATTTGTCAATTCAGAAGAGACAGATGAGAGCTTGGTATTCGTGCCAATGAGAGATCAAAAAATGCCTAGACCTTGGTAATCCTATAAGAATAAGATCATGGAAGAACTATTAAAAAATTATCAATCCGTAGCTGAGGAGCATGCTATTAATTGGATCCACGTAGGTCAGACAGGAGACTTTCCGGAGAATGCGGGAGCCTGTGTGAAGTACAATGCCAAGCAAATTGCAGTTTACTATTTTACCAGAACGAACTCCTGGTATGCCTGTCAGAATCTTTGCCCACACAAGATGGAAATGGTTCTTTCGCGTGGCATGACTGGCGATTCGCAGGGAATTCCAAAAGTGGCTTGTCCGCTTCATAAGAAGACCTTTTCGCTGGAAGATGGCAGCAATTTGAACGGAGAAGATTACAGTATTGCGACCTATCCGGTCAGGATTCAGGAGGGAAATGTATATATTGGATTCGTAGATTAATCCAATTGACACATGAACAAATTCCAGAAAGCAATCTCATTGATCGATCAGGTCAATGCGGAAGACCCCATCAAAGAAGAAGTATTGGGAAAAGAGATTGCAAAAGAACTGTTGTACTCCATTCGTATGACCGAAAAACTCGATCAATTCGATCCTGAATCTTCCGAAGCTATGCAGCTCGCCGTGAGGGCACAACACATCGGAAGATGGAAGATCCCGAGATTAGATTACCCGATGGATCGAGTGGGCTACCTCAAGTGGAGAGAAGAATTGAAGAAGATGCATGCTGATATGGCTGCGGGGATTCTGCAGGAAGTTGGCTACGATGAGGAGACTATCGAAAGGGTGAAATTCCTGATCAGAAAGAAGCAGCTGAAAACTGATCCTGACACACAAACCATGGAAGATGTCATTTGTCTGGTTTTCTTGGAATATTATTTCGAAGAATTCGCTGCAAAACATGAGTCTGCCAAAGTCATTGATATCCTTCAAAAAACCTGGGCAAAAATGTCTGAAAAAGGACATAGAGCCGCTTTACAATTACCATTTTCACCCTCAAGCCTCGAATTAGTCAAAGAAGCTATTACCTAAACAAATGACTGGTACACCGCGATCGCTGGATCAAGATACTTTTAATCGTCTCCGCCGCCTCTACATTATTGCTTTGGGAGCAATTGCCATCTCCTTGATCGCAAGCCAGATTCTCATCAGAAAATACCTGAATGATCAGGAAAACGACAGTCGTCTGGTCAATGTGGCGGGCAGGCAGAGAATGTTGAGTCAAAAGCTGAACAAGGAAGTGCTTTTACTGTCGCAAAGCCAATCTTCTGAAGATTCAAAAGTACAGGTAGACACAATTCAAGCTACCCTGAATCGCTGGGAAAAAGCACATCAGCTTTTACAGTTGGGAGATGAATCACAGGATTTCAGTGTAGACAATAGCTCCGAAATCACGGGTATGTTTGAGGGAATCAATCCAGATTTCAAACAAGTGATTGATGCGACGCAGAACTTCATTTTTCTGAAATCCAGTATTTCTGAGGATTCTTCTGCTATAGCGGAGCAATTGAAAATCATTGAAACCAACGCAACTAGCTTTCTGATCAAAATGGACGAGATCGTGAATCAATACGATCACGAAGCCAAGGAGAAAGTCTCAAGCTTAAAGCAACTGGAATTGCTTATAACGATCTTCACATTGCTGGTCTTAGTCGGTGAGTTTTTAATCATCTTTTGGCCATCGGCCAAAGCCATGAAAGCAAGTATTCATGAGCTAATGGATGCAGAAGAAAAAGCTATCCGAATGGCCAAGAATGCAGATATACTCAGTCAGTCAAAGGAAAAGTCGGTTCGTGAACTTCAAGCGCTTAGTAAAGCGATGGATCAGATTCTGCTTTTCGCGAGGATCACACCAGAAGGCTACATCACACATATAGGTGAGCGCTTCAGCAGGCTTTACAAAGCACAGAAATTCAACATCAATGCGAAGATCTCTGATCTACTCTCTCCCTTGGAAAATGAGCAGCTCACGATAGATCGCATCATTGCCGAAAACAAAAAATCTGGTTGGGAAGGGGAATTCAAAACAACCTCTCAAACTGGTGAAGAAATTTGGTTGGATGTGTCCATGATTCCTTTCAATTCTGCTGAGGACAAATCAGAGTTGATCTTGATTTGCATGGATATCACCAAGCGCAAGGAGTATATGCATCAGGTGGAGCAGCTGACTAAGGAGAGTTTTGAGGAGAAAATGCATCAGCAGAAAGTGATCTCAAGACAAATCATCGAGAACCAAGAGAATGAGCAAAACCGAATTGCCAAGGATATTCACGACGGCATTGGGCAAATGCTCACTGGATTGAAATACTTATTGGAAAGTGTAGACTCTTCTGACCCGGAGAAAGCAGAGGTGAAGATCATCAAGCTCAAAGAACTCACTTCGAATATCATCAAGGGAGTGCGAACTGCCACCTTTAATCTTACGCCTCCGGAATTGAAGGATTACGGAATTGTGCCAGCGCTGACAGAATTGACGCAGGAGCTTTCCAAGCTTACTGGAAAAGAAATAGTGCTTTTCAATAAGTCAGAGTTCTCACAGCGATTGGATTCTTTGGTGGAAATCAATCTGTACCGGATCACGCAGGAAGCGATCAACAATGCGATTAAATATGCAGAATCCTCGCATATCATTGTCACCGTCTCGCATAGTCAGAATATTTTGAGCATCATCGTGGATGACAATGGAAAAGGTTTTGACAAATCGAAACTGAAAGCAAAACCAGACGAGGAAGGCGGAATGGGACTCACATTTATGAAAGAACGGGTGAAATACATCAACGGAAGATTGTTCATTAATTCCACACCAAACGAAGGTACTAAAGTCACGCTCAACATTCCTTTGACGTAGATTTCCTAGATTTTTATACGTAAATTCTGTTACTTTACTACGTATTTACTTAAGCGCATATGAACCCAATCAAGATAGTTTTAACCGATGACCACGAATTAGTACGTGATGGGATTAAGTCCCTGCTTGAAAGTGAAAAAGAGTTTCATGTAATCGATGAGGCATCTGATGGAGTGGAAGCGTTAGAAGTGGTCGCGCTACAAAATCCAGATTTACTGATTGTGGACATTCGAATGCCTAAAATGAATGGTCTGGAAGTGGTGAAGGAAATGACCAAATCATTTCCACATATCAAAAAGCTTGTCCTTTCAATGCATGATTCGGAAGAGTATGTAGTGGAGGCTGTGGAAGCTGGAGCCGATGGGTATTTGCTCAAAGGGTCCTCGAAAAGCGAGTTTTTGAAGGCTTTGCACACCATAGCCGGTGGCGGGAAGTTTTTTGCCGGAGATGTATCTGCTTATATCATCAATAATTTTGTCAACGGAAAAGCCAAGTCTTCATCCAAATCAGAAGTGCTTCCAGAAGAATTGGCGAATCTAACTAATCGAGAAAAGCAGATACTCGAACTTATCCTAGAAGGGAAAGGAAATAATGAAATCGCTGATGCGCTGGATATCAGCAAGAGAACAGCGGAAGTACATCGGTTTAATTTGATGAAAAAAATGAATGTCAAGAATTTGGCAGAGCTAACCACAAAATCAAGAGATTTAAATCTGATCTAATAGAGATACTAAATTTTATAAGTAGTCAACAATCCATTTAGAGCCAATCTAAATGGATTTTTTATTTTTTACTTAAATTTAATACGTATTACGTTTTGTAATTACGTATTTATACTTACTTTTGTCCTACTTAAAAATAAGTATTATGGAGCCACTACTTACACACAAAGCGACTAAGCTTAATCTCTTAGATTTTAAATCTGTCCCGATCCGTACGTTCTGGATCACTTCAATCGCATTCTTCATCTGCTTTTTCGCATGGTTCGGTATCGTGCCATTCATGCCTGACGTAGTCAAGGACTTAGGTCTTACTCCCGCGCAAAAGTGGAATGCAACAGTTCTTGCAGTAGCGGGAACAGTTTTCGCAAGATTACTTATCGGAAAGCTGTGCGATAAGTATGGCCCAAGACTTTGCTACACCTGGTTGCTGATCTTAGGATCAATTCCTGTAATACTTAGTGGTCTTGTTCAAACTCCGATGCAGTTTTATATATGCCGTCTGTTGACTGGATTCATCGGAGCTTCATTCGTGATCACGCAGGTTCATACTTCGCTGATGTTTGCTTCCAACATTGTCGGAACGGCAAATGCAACTTCTGCTGGCTGGGGGAATCTCGGTGGCGGAGCTAATAGATTGGGTATGCCGATCATTGCAGCGATAGTCATTGGGGTAGGAGTAGCGGAGGCAGATGCCTGGAGATATTCCATGGTCATCGCGGGTATAGCATGCTTCACCATGGGTTTGGTGTATTACTTTTTCACAAAAGATACTCCAGAAGGCAACTTCAAGGAATTAGAAGCAAGAGGAATGCAAGTTCCTAGCACCAAGAAAGACAAAGTTGGTTTTATGGAAGCTGTGAAAGACTACCGTGTTTGGTTGCTTTTTGTGGTGTATGCAGCATGTTTTGGTATAGAACTGACAGTCTATGGTACCATGGATGATTACCTTCAAAACACTTTCCAACTCGAACGAATCACTGCTGGGAATATCGTGCTTTCATTCGCTTTGATGAACATTTTCGCCCGTACACTTGGTGGATATTTTGGAGACAAATTTGGAAAAGCCAGAGGGCTAAAAGGCCGTGTTTGGTTCTTGGCAGCTATCTTAATTGCGGAAGGATTAATGCTAAGCTTGTTCTCTCTAGCAACAGGATTGTTAGTAGGTTTTGTGCTGCTGGTTGCATTCAGCCTTACGGTTCAAATGGCAGAAGGAGCCACCTTCTCTGTTGTTCCTTTTGTCAATAGAAAGGCAATAGGATCTATCTCAGGTATAGTTGGAGCAGGGGGAAATTTCGGAGCATTCTTGGCAGCCCTTTTCTTAAGTTCCAAGTCAGCAGTAGCCGAAAAAGCCGCACTAATGGCAAGTGAAACACTGGGAGCAGATGCAGCAGCGGCAGCACAATCAGCGGCAGCGGCAAGTGCAGTATCCGCTGGTTACTTAGTCATAGGCGGTCTGATCGTCATGTCTGGAATGGTTGCCTTGGCGATACGATTCAGTACCGAAGATGAGAAAGTAGCCGAAGTGGAATTAGGTAGATTACAGCCTGAATTGGTGCGAATAGATAATTAACTTGTTGTTGACATCCTGAATTATGTTAACAGGCCTATTTGCCTTGAAAGACCGAAGACGGGAGACCGATGACAGAAGCTACACACTAACTATTGATGACCAGATTAAATATATTGAAGCTGGTATCATTGCTAAAAATATTTTGAAGATTTAGTCTGCATTTGCACCAATAATTGGTAAAAAGCGACTTAAAATATGGCATACATTAGTATTACCGATACTTCGGTCATCGGTCTTCTGTCTTCCAGCCCGATAATCAAGGAAAAAGCTTACTAGCATGATTGCGGATAACCATATTAACCTATTTCCAATTGTAACCCTTGAGTAGTGATCCCAGATAAAAAAGTTAAAACCACTTGTTCCTACTGCGGCGTTGGCTGTGGAATAGTTGCTGAGGTGGACTCTCAAAACAAAGTACATGTCGAGGGCGATCAGGATCATCCTGTGAACCAAGGCATGCTTTGCTCCAAGGGGCGGAATCTACACTACGTAGTGAATGATACTTCAGACAGAATTCTCTATCCTGAGATGCGCTGGAGCAGATCTCATCCTCGTGAGCGGGTGAGCTGGGACGATGGATTAGACAGAGCGGCGGGAGTTTTCAAATCTTTGATTCAGAAATATGGCCCGAACAGTGTAGGTTTTTATATCTCTGGACAATGCCTTACAGAAGAATATTACATCGCCAATAAGCTGACAAAAGGCTTTCTAGGCACAAATAACATCGACACCAACAGTCGCTTGTGCATGAGCTCAGCGGTGGTGGCTTACAAAAAGACTTTCGGAGAGGATTCGGTTCCTATCTCTTATGAGGACATAGAGTTGGCGGATGCGTTTTTGATCGCTGGCGCAAATCCAGCCTGGTGTCATCCGATCCTCTTTCGCAGACTGGAAAAGCATAAGGAGAAAAATCCGAATGTGAAGATTGTCGTGGTGGATCCACGGAAGACTGATTCTGCTACTTTCGCAGATATTCATCTGCAAATCATTCCCGGCACCGACATCATTTTGTACAATGCCATTGGCAGAAGAATCATTGATATCGGGTTGGCAGACAAGGAATTCATAGCAAATCATACCGAAAACTACCTTAGCTACCGCAAGCAGGTGATGGCAACTTCTCTAAAAGAAGCTTCTAAGCTCTGCGGGATTTCTGTTGACGATATTAAGAAAGTAGCCGAGATTATTGGCGAATCAAAAGGGTTTATCAGTATGTGGGCAATGGGCTTGAACCAAAGTGCAATCGGTACGGATAAGAATTTTTCTCTGCTGAACCTTTCTTTAGTGACAGGCAGAATAGGCAAGCCTGGCAATGGGCCATTTTCACTTACAGGCCAGCCAAATGCCATGGGCGGACGTGAAGTTGGTGGAATGGCGAGTTTACTCGCTGTTCACAAAGACCTGAATAATCCCGTTCATCGGCAGGAAGTGGCCAATTTCTGGGGTGTAAATGAGATTTCTCCCGAACCTGGATTATCAGCTACTGAGATGTTTGACGCACTTGAAAGTGGGGAAATGAAAGCTGTTTGGATCATTTGCACCAATCCGATGGTGAGTTTGCCGAATTCCAAAAAGATCGAAAAGGCAATGAAAAATGCCAAATTCGTGATCGTTCAGGATATTTCTCACAAAGCTGACACGGTAGCATACGCAGATTTGGTTCTTCCCGCAGCTGGATGGTTGGAGAAAGAAGGCACGATGACGAATTCGGAGCGACGAATTTCTTATCTCAACAAAGGCATCAATCCTCCAGGAGAAGCTAGACCAGACGTGGAGATTCTTTGTGATTTTGCTCGCAGAATGGGTTTTCGAGGTTTTAATTTCAACAATACGGAGGAGATCTACGAGGAGTATTGTGCGATGACGAAAGGTACGAACATCGATATATCCTACCTCAATTACGATAGGCTGAAGAACGAAGGAACATTCCAGTGGCCAGTTCCGGAGTATAGACATACGGGAACTCCAAGGCTTTTTGCAGACAATAAATTCTACACGCCTACTCAAAAGGCGGTATTCAATATTCCAGCTCAGATTACTAATACTTCCGAAAAAACGAGCAAGGAATATCCGCTGATTCTTACCACAGGACGCGTGAGGGATCAGTGGCATACCATGACCAAGACGGGAAAAGTATCCCGACTTCGCACGCATTACCCAAGTCCGGTGCTGGAAATCAATCCCATCGATGCTTACCTAGACAAGGTGAAAGACGGAGATGTGGTGGAAGTGAAAAGCAAGAATGGTGTAGTCCGAGTAAAGGCAAAGCTTTCCAAAAACATTCGTGAAGGAGTCGTCTTTCTTCCTATGCATTGGGGTAAGCAATTGCAATCTGATCTCAATCGAGCAAACAACCTTACAAACACGGTTGTCGATCCTCAATCCAAAGAACCGGATTTTAAATTTACCACCGTTTCTGTTTCCAAATACAAGAAAGCCACAGAGAAAATCGTGGTCGTAGGCGCTGGAGCGGCAGCTTTCCGCTTTATTCAAAACTACCGCGAGCACAACGAGTCCGATCAAATCCATGTGTTTTCCAAAGAGCCACATCCATTTTACAATCGAGTGCTTTTGCCGGAATATGTGACCGAAGAGTTGACTTGGGAGCAGCTACAGAAGATCAAAGAACATGAGCTTAAGAAGTTGAAAATAAGTCTTCACACGGGACTTTCTATAGAACATATTGACCCTGAGAAGCAAGTTGTCGTCGATAATGACGGCCAGGAATATCCTTTTGATAAGCTGATTTTGGCGACAGGAAGCCGGCCTTTCATCCCAAAAGATGCGCAATTGGACTTGCCCGGTCGATTTACCATGAGAAACAAAATCGATGCGGATCGATTTAAAGATTATTTAGATTCTACAAATTTGCGCCCCGAAAATCAACATGTGGTGATTATCGGAGGTGGATTGCTTGGGCTGGAACTGGCAGCAGCTCTGCAGCACAATCGGGTGAAAGTGACTATAGTACAGCGGGCATCCAGATTGATGGAACGTCAGTTGGATGAAGTTTCGAGTAAGCTACTTTCTCTGGATGTACAGGAGCGGGGAATTCATGTGTATTTTGATAATGAGGTCAGCACAGTTTTCGATGATGAAGAACACAAGTCGCTTTCCATCACGCTGAAAAGTGGGAAGATAATTTACGCAAATGCCGTAGTGTACGCGATTGGTACCCAGCCGAACATCAAAATTGCCCGAGACAACGGCATACTTTGCGGTCGTGGAATCAAGGTAAATCAGCATTTGCAGACCAATTATCCTAACATTTTTGCAATCGGAGAGATCGCAGAATTCCAAAATCAACTCTTCGGAATCACTTCGGCAGCTGAGGAACAGGCCATGGTTTTGGCCAATTATATTGCTGGAGATGTGAGTAGTATTTACAGCGGATCGGTGCTGATGAATATTCTGAAATTTAAGGATCTGGAACTATGTAGCATAGGCGATATTCTGATTCCCGAAAATGACGATTCCTATGAAGAAATCATTTTCACCGACATCAGCCGTCGCTATTACAAAAAGTGCATTGTGAAGGATGACTTGCTCATCGGAGCAGTGCTGATGGGGGATAAAAATGAATTTGCTGAGTTCAAATCTCTGATCGAAAATAAAATTGAGCTTTCCGAAAAGCGAAAATCTTTGCTGATGGGTTCTTCGGAAACACGGCCTGTGATAGGCAAATTAGTTTGTAGCTGTAGCCGTGTGGGCGAGGGAAATATCAAGGAAGCTATCGCAGGTGGATGCTCAGATTTCACTGCACTTTGTCAGCAGACAGGCGCTGGACTTGGATGTGGAAGTTGTAAAACGGAGGTAAGAGAAATTCTTCACCAATCAAAAGTACTGGCATAAAATCGAGCAAGATGAAACAGACCTATTCTAGAGTAGTGGTGAAAGGCGGAGTACTCTCTCCGGCTGAATTGAAGCAGATCTTGGAACTGGCAGAAAGTGCTGGTTTAGATACAATTTCCTTGGGCTCTCGCCAAGATATCCTTTTTATCAAAGATGACGGAAATCTGGAAATTGATTCTCAGGATAAATTTCAACTCGTATCTCCAGAAGAATTGGGTGCCGAAAATATCGTCTCTTCTTATGTTTCATCAGACATTTTCCCAAATACACCCTGGCTGACAGGTGATCGGTATCTGTATATTCTCGAGCAATTTAGAGTACAGCCAAACCTCAAAATCAATATCACAGATCCGAAGCAGCGCTTGGTTCCTCTTTTCACAGGTCACTTGAATTTCATCGCTTCGGCCCACGAAGATTACTGGTATCTCTACGTCCGCTTGCCCGAATGGGAAGAGACGATGATGTATCCTGCGCTTATTTACAGTTGGGATATGGCAAAGGTGGCTTCGGCTATCGAAGATATACTTCAGGAGGAACCCGAGACAGTTGACTTTCTTTTCGAGTTGGTGAATGATGCGGTAGATTCAAATAATCGAACGGTAGATACTCCGTTGGAAGTCCCATTTTATCCTTTTCCTTACTATGAGGGAATCAATCGTGTGGGCGATGACCGCTATTGGTTGGGTTTATACTGGAGAAATAACAAGTATTATACTGAGTTCCTGAAAGTGCTTTGCGATCTATGTGCGGATAGTAAAATCGGTAAAATTTCCATCACACCTTGGAAGTCTATCATCATCAAGGGAATTCCGGAGAACACAAAAATTGAGTGGGAACGACTTCTTGGCCGCTATGGAATCAACGTGCGTCACTCCATGCTGGAGTTGAATTGGCATCTTCCTGTCAACAATAAATCTGCGCTCAAACTCAAGGAGTATCTTGTGGATAACTTTGATAAAAGAGACATCAGTACCTACGGTTTGACCTTTGGAATCACTGATTACACGAGAAAAGCTTACTATTTCACTTCCATTATTATTGAAAAGAATCAGCCTCCTGCAGGTTTGGAAGGTGTCAAAATCAGAAACACATACAATTTGCTTTACGCTAAAAACTTTGACCCAAATACTCAGCAGTACATCGTCTATGTGCAGGAAGTGGACAAAGCTGAATTGCCTGGACTTTTGATCGAGTTAAGTAAGATGTATTTCGAGCAATTGGGGAAAAAGCAGGAGCAATCCAAAAAGCAAATTGTCACAAAAGAGACCATCCATTCCGAGATTTTTCAATGCTCGGATTGTCTGACGATGTATGATCCAACTTATGGAGATCAGGAGCAGAATATTCCCGCAAACACCTCTTTTGAAGAATTACCTGCTGAATATCATTGCTCACTTTGCGAAGCACCGAAAAGCAAATTAGTGAAGAAAACCATCTCAAAAATCCTCAAATAAGGCCTTAAATCTTAGCTAAAAAGATGACTTATATCAGGGCGAAGCTCTGTAAATGAGTGTCTTAAATCTATACATTTGATAAGCGTCACTCTTCAATTCTTAGACCTATGAAAAAATTTCTACTACTTATTTTAATCTCACTAGTTTCAATTGAAACTGTTGATGCTCAGGAGTTTACGATCGACGCTGATATCCGACCGCGCTTCGAATACAGACACGGTTATGGAAATCTTTTTCCAAATGATGCAAAAGCAGCAGCATTTGTCACACAGCGCTCAAGGTTGAATTTGGGATACCAAGACGAAAAACTTCAGGTCTATTTCAGTGTGCAGGATGTCAGTACTTGGGGAGATACACAGCAGCTCAGTGCTGTAGATGGTAACGATTCCTTTAGCCTTTTTCAAGCTTGGTTTCGTTATTCTTTCACTCCAAACTGGGCGATCAAACTTGGCCGACAGGTCATCTCCTACGATGATCAGCGAATTCTAGGAGAAGTGGATTGGACCATGCAGGGGAGGTTTCATGATGCTGCATTGCTCCAATATTCCAAGGATAAGTTTAAGCTCGATTTCGCTTTTGCATACAATCAGGAAAATCAAAAAACTCTTGGGAGTGATTATGCAATTACTGGCTTTTTCTCCTACAAAGTGATGCAAATGGCGCACCTCACTAAGGCATGGGATAAGGCTACTTTGAGCTTTCTCTTTATGAATAATGGATTTCAGAAATACACCAGCGACCCAGTTCCGCAAACAGATGGATTGTATTACAGACAAACTACTGGTACCTATTTTACCTTTCCCTTATCGGCTATTAGCGTGACGGGTTCGGCTTACTTGCAATCAGGTCAGGCCAATGCATCTACGGATATTTCTGCTTATCAGTATATGATCGAGGCCAAATACAATCCGGGGAAAGTGGCTTTTATTCTGGGTTTTGAATCGCTAAGTGGAACTGACCAGGGTGGAGAAAGTAAAAACAAATCCTTCTTTCCGCTATACGGAACAAACCACAAATTCAATGGCTACATGGATTACTTCTATGTGGGAAATCATGCAAATAGCGTGGGCTTGAATGATGTCTATGGAAAGGTGCAAGTCCCGACTGGAGAGAAATCAAGCATCGCGCTGAATGCTCACTATTTCTCTGCAAATGCGGATTTGGCAAATGATCTGGGAAAGGGTTTGGGAACAGAATTCGATCTGGTTTTCTCTAAAAGCTTAGCCAAAAACATCAAAATGAATGTGGGTTATTCGCAGATGTTTGCCACAGAAAGTATGAGTGCGTTGAAAGGTGGAACAAGCTCATCAAACACGAATAACTGGGGTTGGGTGCAGCTGATAGTCAATCCAAGATTGCTGACTTATAAGTTTAAAGAGGATTGAAAACTCAGCTCAGTTACTTTTTAGCTCCACTAGGATGGTGAGACGGGGAATCAACCGATTTTCCCGTCTCCGTCAATGTCTTTGCCGGATTGCTCTTCGAGAATCTTAAGGGTTTTGATCAGTAATTCTCTGGTATTAGCCAATTCCCATTCCAAGTTCCTGACTCTGGCTTCGAGTGTTTCAGCTTTGGATTTATGATCTTGAATTTGGCTTTGCTGGATAAGATTCCAAAATAGTCCCATAGGTTGTTTATTTATTATTTTTTAAATATCCGCTTTTCTGCTAGAAGAGATTCAAAAGCTAGATAATTGAGGGTAAAATCTAGAATTGAGCTACTTCGGTCACCGGTCATCTGTCTTCCAGCCCGATGACAAGTATCATGTCGGATATTCATATTTCTTTATTTTTTGCCCTTTGAAACAGCTTTTACCAAAAAGTAAATCAATGTCAGAACTACAATAAATACTAGTATCCCGATCTTCTCATATCCTGTCAGGTTAGATAGGAAAAAGAGAATAATTCCAGCCGAAAGGATTGGAACAGTGTATCCAAAAGGTATTTTGAAATTTCCGGAATCGGCATTATCCATCTTCCTCAGTTTGATAACTGATAGGGCCACGCCAAAATAAACCAGAAGCATACTTGCTGAAGCGATGACTGCCAACTGGCGAAATCCTCCCACGGCTGCTAGCGTAAAACCAATTCCTGCATAAAGCAAAATCGCCAAATAAGGTGTTTTGAATCGTGGATGAATAGCTGCAAGTTTATCCAAAGGAATAATGCGGTCGCTGGCTAGGCCATAAACTACCCGAGGCATATTGAGAATTTCTCCACTCAGCATACCAAACATGGAGACTCCAGCAGTAATTAATAGTAGCGTGTAGCCAATTGGTCCGAAGACAACGTTGGCGACCGATGCCAAAGGAGCTTCCTTGAAATCAGGTAATTGAGCACCCAGCACTCCTTGGGAAACTGTCTGAATCAGAATATAAAGTACAAGGACGAAGGTTATCCCAATAAAAATAGCCTTAGGAACCGTCTTCTGCGGGTTTTTGATTTCTCCTCCTACAGTTAGTCCAGCATCACCACCTTGAAAAGCGAAGAATAAGATCAGAGAAGCTGCACCAAAATTCTTGAAGGATGGTGCGTTCTCGATGTAAAGATTAGCGAATGAAACATCCTTCCAACTGAAGAAAATCAGTAGAACCAACGGCGTTAGTTTGGCGACTGTATTGATTTTTACTAAGCCAATTCCTTGTTTGACTCCGATGACATTGAGGTAAGCCAACCCGCCAAAAATTAAAAACAAAAGTAAAACGCGGATGATCTGATTAGTAAAAACTGGAAAGGCTAATCCAATTAATTCTACCAGGGCATTTGCCACGGCGGCATCTGAAAAAGCAGATCCCAACACCATGAATACAGCAGCTAAAAAGCCTGTGTAAGGACCAAAGGCCGTTTCCACATACGCATAAGCTCCTCCTGATCGGGTTACTTTGCTTCCTGCTTCGGCGAAACACAGCATCACCAAAGCAATCAGAAACCCACAGAATAGGTAAACAAAGATTCCTGAGGTACCCATGATTTCGGCAACAATCGCCGGCAAGACAAAGATTCCTGCACCGACAATGATATTTACTATGTTAGCAGAGAGTCCCCATACACCGATCTCTCTTCTTAAGCCTGTATCTTTTTCCACGATTATATTTTATTCAGTGTAATTCCGCTATTCTAAAGACTAAGCTAATACATGATTTAGTAATGCTGATGGTATTTAGGTCCCTTCGGTCTCCTGTCTCCTGTCTTCCTGCCAATTAACCAAGAAAATACGGCTACTGGCATGATCTCCGACAAGGATATTATACTATTAATATCCTCTCGCTCCTCCATCTTCACTGGAAGAATCAGAAGCCCCTGTGTATAGTTTGGTGGAGGCATCGTAGGTGATGCCCATCAAGACACCAATATTGGTAGTCGGTCTGAGTGTATGCCCCATTTTCTGAAGCGCATCCCGTGTGTCTGGAGAAAGTAGATTGTGCTCATATAAGATCATATCTGGCAGCCACTGATGATGGATTTTCATGGCTTCGATAGCTCTATCGATGCGCATATCATAAGCCAAGACATTCAGCACCGTTTGGAAAACCGTGTTGATGATTGTTCTTCCTCCTGGGCTACCGATTACTAAATAAGGCTTGCCGTCTTTCGCTACAATTGTCGGCGTCATGCTAGAAAGCATACGTTTCTCAGGAGCAACCAAGTTAGGGTCGGAACCGATTTGACCGGTGGAAGTCGTCTGACCAGGAACAGGGTTAAAATCCCCCATCTCATTGTTGAAAATAAAGCCTAATTTATCAGAGCCCATTTTCACGCCATAGGAATTTTCCAAGGTATATGTCATTGAGATAGCATTGCCATCTTTGTCTACAACTGAAAAATGAGTGGTGTGGTCACCGCCGTAAGGATGTCCATACTGGGCAGGATCAGAAATGGAAGCTTTGTTCAAGTCCAGATTTTCAAATCTCTTTTTTGCAAAATCCTTCGAAAGCAATTTATCCAATGGCATTTCAGGATTGAAATCAGGATCTCCCAGGTGCTCAGCTCTATCTGCAAAAGCTCTTCTCATCGCCTCAGCAACTAAATGAACATAGGCCGTAGAGTTGAATTCGATCTCTGTGATATTAGCTTCCTCCATCAGATTCATCATCTCGATCAGCGCCACTCCTCCTGAACTTGGCGGAGGCATAGAATAAATATCATAGCCATTGAAAGTCCCCTGTACAGGTTCACGCTCCACAGCCTCATATTTTTCTAAATCTTCTTTGGTGATGATTCCACCATTGGCTTTCATGTAGTCTTCAATTTCCTGAGCGACTACACCTTTATAGAATCCATTGCGACCATGTTTTTCTATCTGTTCAAGAGTTTTGGCTAAGGCAGGTTGCTTCCAAGTTTCGCCTGGTTTTACGATTTCACCGTTTTCTCCTCGGAAATAATTTTTCATGATATCCTCTGAAGGATCGTTATCTGATACTCTCACGGCTGCATTGTATAAACCATAGGTCATGGTAAATCCTTTCTTCGCAAGATCGACTGATGGTCTTACCAAATCAGCCCAAGGCAATTTGCCGTATTTCTGATGTGCTTGATAAAGTCCCGCTACCGTCCCTGGTACCCCTACAGCCAACAGTCCTTTATGATTTGAATTGTCTTTTATCTCACCCTTTTCATCAAGAAACATGGTTGGACTTGCTGCCAAAGGAGCTTTTTCACGAAAATCGAATGTGGTCACATCTCCCGTTGATTTCATGAAAACCATAAAACCACCGCCTCCAATATTCCCTGCTTCTGGGTGAGTGACTTCCAGTGCGAAAGCCGTAGCGATTGCTGCGTCGACAGCATTTCCTCCCTTTTTCAAAATATCGACGCCTACCTGTGAAGCGATGACATTATCAGATACGACCATTCCATTTTCTGCAATGGTTTGGGCATTTACTGAATTGATTAAAAATAGGAGTAGCAATGAAAAGCCAAATGCTACATTTTTAGTAAAGATGTTTTTCATATGATTAAAGTTGGTTGTGATAGTGGTTTTAGTAAAAATAAGAGAAAATACCACATCAATACCAAGAGTTCTGATAAGCGGAAATTGGCTGGTCAATTGAAGGCCAGCAGTTATAAAAAAAAGTGTAAATTATTTCTGAGTCTTTATCGTGGCCAGTCTGTGATTAACCACGATTCGTATTATGTCTCTATTGAAATAAGCTCCATTTTGACGCTGATTTATCCACTTTTGATAAGTGGCTTCCACATTCAATCCAGGAGAAATTGACAGGCCCAAACCGGCACTTAATCGATTCTGGTCGAAGGTGTAAGAAACTTTTTTGCCTGCTTGGACCATCAATTCATCCCCTGCAATTACCTTCAGCACTTGATTTTCTTTGATCTTCCAAATAGGGTAGGATGCCGTAATGCGGTAACGGAATCTGAAAGCTCCGAAATAATAACCATCTGCCAATTCTGTCTTTTCCAGATTCAGGTAATGAAAGTATCGAGCTTCAGCCCTATACCGATGATCAACCGTAAGCTTTTCAAACTTCTGCTTATAGGCCATTTCGATATGAGCTCTAAGCTCAGGCTCTACCAGATCCAGTTCTGAACGGGGATTGTTGGGGCTTTGAAAAAAGGTAGCAAAACCAGCTGTAGCGACCCATCCGCTTTTACCAATTTTACGGTTTACATGAGCGCGTAGGGAAAGTTGATGTTGAGCAAATGGCTTGACAAAATGTCGCTCCTGAACTTCAGTTACTACAGACCAATTTTCATCAATCGGGAGGGTGAGAAAATACCCGTACCAGATAAGTTGCTGATGAGTCACATCTTTCTGAGCTATGGATGCCTTAGGTAAAAAGCTCAGAAAAAGGAAAATAGAAGTGTAAGTAAGTGCTTTCAAGCCTATGAATTAAGCTGCAATTTTACGCTAAATCCTAGTAATTTAATAGGGTAGTAAAAAAATATTTATTTGACTTAAAATTGCCTCGTGCTGGCCTTAGGAAGTTCCTAGGAGCAGTAAATCTATATCAGTATTTTATCTCTCTATATAAACTCTTTTAGTTAAAGTTATAGAGTTCCAAATGAGCTATTCCCCCTTTACAAAGGGTGCTAGGGGGATTTACTTAAATAAGCTTCTTTGAATTCCATTTTTATCTTCCCAATCATCGATTAAAAAGTTTAACTCGTTGCGTAGGAGGTTCATATTTTCCTTCACATCTATATTTTCTCAAACTTATCCACAGTCAAATTAGATTTGACATCACCTGTGTGTTTGGTGCTTTGAGGCTCGAAAAGTAGCACCCAAGCTTCCTCCTCTGCTACGGGTCTGTGTTCTACTCCTCGTGGCACGACCAGCATTTCCCCTTCGTTCAGGATGACGCTTTCTCCTTCAAAATCAATCTTGAGCGAGCCTTTCACAATCAGAAAAAGCTCGTCTTCATCGGTATGATTATGCCAAACGAACTCACCTTTCACCTTTGCAAGCTTCACGTCCTGACCGTTCAATTCACCAATGATTTTTGGAGTCCAAAGCTCCTTAATCATCTCAAATTTCTCGTTAATATTTACCTTTTTCATAGCCCCCATTTAACTTGAAACATTTTACTTTTTACCACCTACAAACCTTACTAGTTAAAAGATTTTTACTTACAGCCGCATCGGTCACCCGACATCTCACACCTAGCATATATTTTCAAAACTTCATCCTCTGAATTCGTATGGCATTTAGGATAGCCAATAAAGCCACTCCTACATCTGCGAAAACCGCCGCCCACATGGTAGCCATCCCTAGTGCTCCAAGTATCAACACAATCACTTTTATCCCAAAGGCAAAACCTATATTCTGCCATACAATCTTCTTGGTTTTCTTTCCAATAGAAATCGCCATCGGGATTTTGCTCGGTCTGTCATCTTGAATCACCACATCTGCAGTTTCTATAGTAGCATCAGATCCCAAACCTCCCATTGCTATCCCCACATCCGAAATAGCTACCACAGGCGCATCATTTACCCCATCACCTATAAAGGCAACTGTTCCTTTTTGAGCTTTAATCTCCTTGACTTTTTCTACTTTATCTTCTGGGAGCAAGTCGCCAAAGGAATTTGGGATACCTAGCTTTTCAGCGACAAACTTGACCACATTGTTTTTGTCGCCACTCAGCATCGTGATGCCAATTCCCATAGATTTTAGGCGATCAATGGTCGTCTGTGCATCCGCTTTTATTTTATCTGAAATGGTTAAATAACCTGCGAATTTTCCTCCATAGGCAATCGCCACTAAGGTGTGAACGATGCTGCTTGGATCGATAGAATAAGGGATAGCAAACTTGTCCATCAGCTTGAAATTCCCGACAAGTAATTCCTTGCCGTCAACCTGAGCCTTCAGACCAAGTCCCGCAATTTCTTCTACGTTTTCTAGAATTATCTCGGAATCAATCTCTCCCACATGATTCTTTATCGCTGTGGCAATTGGGTGCGTGCTTTTGCTTTCCAGCGAATTGACAAATTCAAGAATTTTGCTGCCTTCAAATTCAGGTTGAAGATGAACTTCCTGAACATCGAAAACCCCTTCGGTCATCGTTCCCGTCTTGTCCATCACCACTTCTTTGATCTCGGCGAGACTGTCTAGGAAATTACTTCCTTTGAACAGAATTCCATTTTTACTGGCAGCTCCAATTCCCCCAAAATATCCTAAAGGAATACTGATCACCAACCCACAAGGACAGGAAATCACCAAAAAAATCAATGCACGATATAACCAATCACTGAAGACATAATCGTCCACAAATAGAAAGGGAAGGAAACAGATGGCTATCGCCAAATAGACTACAATAGGCGTGTAGATTTTGGCGAATTTCCGGATGAATAATTCAGTTGGTGCTTTCTGCGCAGTGGCATTTTGTACCAATTCCAGAATTCTGGAGAGCTTACTGTCCGTATAAGCCGTTGTTACTTTGACTTGGGAGACGGTATTCAGATTCACCATACCTGCCAAAACCACAGCGCCTTTTTCTTTGGAATCCGGCTTGCTTTCTCCTGTCAAAGCAGAGGTGTTAAAGGAAGCTTTTTCTGAAAGTAATTCCCCATCCAAGCCAAGTTTTTCACCTGGCTTCAGTTGGATGATATCTCCGATCTTAGCGGTCGAAGCCTTGATGGTTTTGGTCCTATTTCCTTCCAAAATCGTCACCTCGTCAGGTCGCTGATCTAGTAAAGTTTTGATGTTTGTTTTGGCTCGGCTGACTGCCATGCCCTGGAAAACTTCTCCTACGGAATAAAACAGCATCACCGCCACTCCTTCAGGATATTCGCCAATCGCAAAAGCTCCTAAAGTCGCAATCCCCATCAGGAAGAACTCTGAAAACACATCTCCCTTGATAATGCTTTTGAAAGCCTCTTTCAATACAGGAAGACCAACAGGAAGGTAGGCTACCAGATACCAGCCTAGTCTTATATAACCTGTGAACCAATTTTGAGGAAAAACATTGTCCATCAAAATGCCCGCGAGCATCAATACAAAAGAAAAAATCGCAGGAAGAAAAAACTGGAAAGAACTTGGGTCTCCATGTGAATGATCATGCCCATCGTCTTCGGAATGGCCTTCCCCGGAAGGATGTCGATTTACCTTTGCATCCAGAGAGCAGCAATCTTCGTCTACCAAATTTTCACTAGTATTTTTTGTCGTCATAGTATGATTTCTATTTCATCCAGTTCATTACCTGTTCCACTGGAAGTTTTGCTACGGTATGGCCATCCTTACCCGTCATTGTTTCAGCTGCGAAAAGTGAATTGATAATCGCCTCTTCTGTCGCTTCAATCACTGCCATAAAAAGCGAAGACATATCGTCATTCTGTATGAATTCGGCTTTTTCTAAGGTCTGAGCTTCCAACACATACGGAATTCGAAGTCCTTCAGCCGTACTGAATGCAATCACATAATCGCCAGAGCCATTGGAAGCGATTCCGCCAGTTTTGGCCAATCCCATCATGGCACGCATTGCCATTCGCTCTAGGTTTCTGTCCAGCACAGGAGCATCAGTAGCCACAACTATCATGCAGCTACCATCAGATTTCTCCATCGCATCACGAAAAGGATATTTCCCCAATTTTTCTCCTACAGCGACTCCATCAATCTGAAGGTTGCCACCAAAATTTGTCTGGACAAGCACCCCGACCGTGTATCCTCCCAAACTCTCAGGAAGTTTACGGGAAGCAGTTCCTATTCCCCCTTTCCAACCAAAACAGACTGTGCCAGTTCCGGAACCTACATTTCCTTCCGCTACAGTCCCAGATTCAGCAGACATTATCGCCTGTATTACTTCTTCGGAGGAAATATGCATTCCACGAATGTCATTCAGGTAGCCATCATTCGTCTCTCCGACCACAGCATTCACAGATTGGGCATTTTCATTTCCTTTTTGTTCCAAAGAATACCTTACTGCGCCTTCGATCCCGGCAGCGAGACTTAGCGTGTTAGTAAGAATAATGGGAGATTCTATGTTGCCGAGTTCCTGCACTTGTGTGGATCCAGCAAGTTTCCCGAAACCATTTCCCACGTATATCGCAGCAGGCACTTTTTGCTGAAAAATATTTCCACCATGTGGTAAAATAGCTGTCACGCCTGTCCGGATGTTATTCCCATCTGTTTTAGTGAGGTGTCCCACTTTCACGCCAGGTACATCGGTGATTGCATTATTTTCCCCGACAGGCAAGATTCCGATTGTTATCCCAAGGTCTCTGGGACGGGATTGGGAGTAGGCTGAAAAAGTGAGTGTAAAGCAAAAGAGTAAGGTTAATACGGCAAATCTCATAGGTAGGTAAGGGATGAGATTCCAATTTATAAAATGTTTGCTAACATGTTTACCAAGTTTAACTCTCTGTGGAATTATAGCTTTTTTCCTTTTTTTATTGCTATTATCTAACCTATTTCTATTCAAAAATGGGATTGCGCAATCCATCTTTTAAATTCGCAGGAAGCCATTAGTAGATAAAATTAAAATGCTGAAAAAAGAGAGATACGAAGCCATCATCAATCACTTCCGTGAAAATATGCCCATAGCCGAGACGGAACTTCAATATGAAAATCCCTTTCAGTTATTGATGGCGGTTGTACTTTCTGCACAGTGCACAGATAAGCGGATCAACATAATCACACCGGCATTATTCGAGAAGTTTCCAGAGCCTGAGTTTTTGGCGGCTTCAAATTTTGACGAGTTATTTCCTTACATCAAAACCGTTTCTTACCCGAACAATAAGACCAAGCACCTGTTAGGTTTGGGTAAAATGTTGGTGGAGGACTTTGGGAGTGAAGTTCCTTCCACGGTTCCAGAATTAATCAAGCTCCCCGGGGTGGGCAGGAAAACCGCAAATGTGATCACTTCGGTTGTTTGGAATCAGCCAAATATGGCAGTGGATACGCATGTTTTTCGCGTTTCGAAAAGACTTGGACTTGTTTCCCAAACCGCTAAAACTCCTTTGGAAGTAGAAAAGCAACTCATTCGTCACATCCCCAAAGAGTATGTACATATTGCACATCACTGGCTGATTTTGCATGGAAGATATGTTTGTCTGGCGCGAAGACCCAAGTGTGAAGAATGCACCTTGACGCATTTGTGCAAGTATTTTGAGAAAAATCAAGGGAAAATCACCAAAGTTGAAACAATAGAATAATGTGCGGAATTCATCTGATTTGGGGCAAAGGAGCGAATGAGGAAGCGATTACTACTATGCTTCAGCAAAGTCGGCATCGGGGCCCAGATCAGCATGCGAGTTTCAGTCCATGGCCTGGACTATGGATAGGAGTGAATCGTCTGAAAATCTTACACACAGGTTCTGAAGCAGATCAACCATTTTGGTCTTCCGATGGAAGATCGTTGTTGATCTGGAATGGAGAACTCTATAACTATCAGGAAATCCGCAATCTTCTTATTCAAATAGGGATTACTTTTATCACCCAGTCTGATACCGAGGTAGTGCTTCATTTGCTTCGGGTTTTTGGCACAGAGGGACTAGAGAAAATGAATGGCATGTTTGCCTTGATGTTTGTGGATTTGGCTGAAAAATCTGTGCTGGTAGCTCGTGATAAAAATGGAGAAAAACCCCTTTATTATGCTCAAAATCCTGATGTGCTCACTATTTCTTCAGAATGTAGAAGTATTCAAACACTAAAAAATTCAGCCTTTGATACCAGGCAAATAGAACCTTATTTCTATCTCAGAGCGCCGATTTTCGGGAATACTTTTTTTAAGGGAATTCACGAATGGAAGCCTGAGCGATACAGCAAAATCTCTAGTCATTCAGCATTTCATTGGAATAATATCCGCAGTCAATCTAAACTTTCCACCGAACCGACCTTTGAAAACTTCAAAGAGACACTGACCGATGCTGTTTTGAACCAATTCCATGCAGATGTACCTGTAGGAATTCAGCTCAGCGGAGGCGCAGATAGTTCCTTACTTTACGCGCTATGGTACAAAGAAACTGGAACGCCACTATCCTCTTATACCATTCAAGTTGAGCATAACTATCGAAAGAAATATTCCGACGGAAACTCCGCAAGTCGCTTCGCAAAGCAATTTCTATCTCAACATCATCTCATAGAAATAACGCAAAAAACCTTTTGGGAGAACTGGGATGACTATTTGCTTAGTGTGGATCAACCGGTCGGAGATTCTGCTGTATTTCTAAATTGGATGATAGGAAAAGAAGCAAAAAAGTCTGTAAAAGTTTTAATTTCTGGAGCTGGAGCAGATGAGCTTTGGGGAGGATATCAGCGTCACAAAGCATTTGATGTTTACCAAAAGCGAAAAGATTTCCTGTTAAAATTTCAAGGAATTCTGGGAAAGTTTCCTCTTGGAAGAGGTTATCAGAAATTCATTTCAGCTGTAGAGTCAAGCCCTCGTAAGACCTTTCTTAATTTTTCAGCATTAGATACTATTCCAGACGATTTGAGTGAAGACTACGATAGAGTTTTTGACAAAAACCTTCCTGAATATACACAGATGCTGAATTTTGATCGGCAGATTTACTTGGTTCAAGATGTGCTGAAAATTCAGGACAACGCCTTGATGGTGCATAGCATAGAAGGAAGGGCGCCTTATTTGGATGCATCCATGTTGGATTTATGGAGAAATATAAAAGACGAGGAATTGCTGAAAGGGAAGCCTTGGATTAAGAAATACTTAAATGAACTCGATCTTACCTGGATTTCCACGCGCAAGAAAATGGGATTTGGATTGCCTTTACAGGAATGGTTTGCTGAAAATGGTGAATTCGCCAATCGTGTTTTCGCTAGTATAAAAGCTTTCGAACTAACTCATGGGACCCATTTCTCTCCGAAGATGAGATCCCTGGCGACACAACCTGAACTGGGAGTAAAACATCATTTTTTAACACTCTACAACCTGTTTCTTCTGGGAGAATGGGTGAAATTGCATAGACTATGAGGATTCTATACATCCATCAGTATTTCAGGACTCCTGATGAAGGAGGTGCGGTGCGATCCTATCACTTGGCAAAGGGATTGGTGGAGGCAGGACATGATGTAGAGATGATCACAGGAGGAACACAAACTGACTATGATCAGCGATGGATAGATGGAATTAAGGTTCATTACCTTCCAGTGAGCTATGATCAGAAATTTGGATTTTTCAAGCGTGTTTTATCCTTTTTGAGTTACATAAGCCAAGCAAAAAAGCTGATTGTAAAACTGCCAAGGCACGATTTATTATACATTACTTCCACTCCGCTCACCACAGGATTATTGGGGCTATGGGCGAAGAAGAGGTTGGCTATTCCTTACATTTTTGAGGTACGTGATCTTTGGCCTCAAGCACCTATAGAAGTGGGTGCTATTCAGAATCCGCTTTTGAAGCGAATGTTGATTTCTATGGAGAAAAAGATCTATCAGGGCGCCATGAGTCTTGTCGCACTTTCTCCAGGAATAGCAGATCACTTGCGTAAAGTTAGTTCTATGCAGCAAGTTCATTTGATCCCAAATTTTTCAGATTTGGATAGATTTTATCCTATGGAGAAGAATGAGATTCTGCTGAGGGAATATGGTCTTTCTAAGGCTTTGACGATTGCTTACACAGGGGCATTGGGGCGGGTAAATGCTGTCGATGAACTTTTGAATCTAGCTGAAATGGCTAAGAAGCGAGGTAAAAGCTGGCAGTTTCTGATCATGGGAGAAGGAAGTCATGCTGATCAATTAAGGGAAATTGCTTCTGATAAATTGCTTTCTAATGTACATTTTATCCCCTTTGGCTCTAAAGAAAAAGTCAATGAGGTACTCAGTTTGTCTGACTTTGCCTGGATATCTTTTGCACACCTACCGGTATTAAAGACAAACAGTCCTAATAAGTTTTTTGATGCTTTGGCTGCGGGAAAAGCCATTTTGGTCAATCACAAAGGATGGGTTTTTGATTTGGTCAAAACCCATCAGCTTGGGGTTTCTTGCTTACCTACGAAAATAGAATCAGCATTTAAAAAGCTTGAAGAATTAGAGCAAAACCCACAGGAGCTTTTGAAAATGGGTGAAAATTCAAGGAGTTTGGCTGAGCAATATTTCAGTAAAGAGCATGCAGTTTCTCATCTCAAACAGGTAGTAGAACCAGGTAAAAATCCTCCTAATTCGCAGGATGAACTTTTTATTCTTAGCGCTTAATTCAATTTTTCACGTATCGAGTGTGACGTCTCGTTATTCAAATCTCTGCAGATTTTCCTAAAATTGGATGTAAACTGACTGTAGCTCTTAGACAGAAAAACAAGATTTTTTATCCTTTAGAATTACAATTCTTACAGAATTTCAAAATGTAATTACCTAGCAGTTTTTTAACCTCTATAAACGAATAAAGCCTTTTATATAAATTTTTATACTGTTGAACAGGCTGTCTATTAGCTATATGTGAATTATTTTTTTCTAAAAAATTGACTTTTATTAAAACCAAATCGGTGTTGGTGAGTTTCAATGTTCCAACTTATTTAATAACCAAAAACCAACTAAGATGAAAAATTTAAAGATGAATGTCTGGAGATTACTATCCCTTTCTCTGGCAATGATGGTCACAATCAGTTTCTCTTCATGTGACGATGACGATGATGACATGATGCCTACATCAGATGATGTCGTAGATGTATTAGTAGATGATTCAAACTTTACAGTTTTAGTTTCTGCTGTTGTTGCTGCACAATTAGGCGATGATCTTAGTGGAACAGGTCCATTTACAGTTTTTGCTCCTACGGATGCTGCGTTTGGAGATTTTATTACAGACAATAATTTGACCGCAGAGGCATTAATTGGCAACACAGATTTAGCTAATATCTTAAGCTACCATGTAGTTTCTGGAAATGTTACTTCAGGAGACGTAGCAGTAGGTCCAGTTACTACGCTGACTGGAGAGAAGTTCTATGTAAGTGCAGATCCGAACGGTAGTCTATGGATCAACGGTAATACGATGATTACTGCAGTGGATAAAATGGCAAGTAATGGAGTGATCCACACCTTGGATTATGTGATTACAGCTCCGACAATGAGTATTGCAGAGATCGCTGTGGGTAGTACAACCGCTTCCACTCCTGAGTTCACACAATTGGTAGCAGCATTATCTAGAGCAGGTTTGGTAGATGCAGTCAGTGGTGATTCCTCAGATGATTTGACTGTTTTTGCACCTACGGATGCTGCGTTTGAAGATTTGTATGCAGCACTTGGTGTAAGCGGAGTAGATGATATTGATGTTGATTTATTGACAAGTGTGCTACTATACCACGTAGTGCCAGCAAGAGCATTTTCCCAAGATTTACGTGATGGGGCAAGCCTTCCTACACTGTTAGAAGGTAAAAGCCTTTCGGTTGACCTTCCTAATTTGATGATAAATGATAGCGACTTGGTTCCATCAATGTTGAATATTCATGCAACCAATGGAGTTATCCATGTGATTGATAAAGTTATGTTACCAGAGTAAGAATTGGTGGGTTTAGTGTAAAGGCGGGCTTCTTTTGAAGTCCGCTTTTTTTATTTACATATACACATAGGTTCATATATGAGAAATTTCTACTTCACTCATTCACCTTCCTAGGTCTATACCCCGATTCTCTAAAAATCTTCTCCGCATCAGGTTCTGCCATTAGCACATCCAGCGCGACATCTTGATTGAACTGATAGTCATCCACAATATTCCAGCCCAACCAACGCCCTAATCTCCCTGGAGCTTTGGTGCTGATAGCATCTGTAAATGGCGCTTCGCCTATGTATTTTCTGATTTCGAAGGGATTGGTTTCGTAGAGTAATTCATTTTCCACAAAGTGTGACCATATCAATTCCTCATTGTCAAAGCTCTCTGAAATTGCTTCTGGCGTGTATCCGATAATGTATTGGTCAGAGGTACAAGGCAAAATAGCTTTAGTGAAATGATATGTCTTACCATAATATATCATCTCTGCCAGCAACCTATTGTCCTGCGGGTTGGTCTCATTGAATCTCGCCGAAATAGCCATCACAATCATAGGAACTATGAATGGGCGATCGTAGCGCTCTGCCATGTAGCGCGGAAGTTCTGGCTGAAAAGTATGAGTAGGAGCTAAGAAATAATCCAGTCCAATCACGATCAGATCATCTGTCACGATTAAGTCCGAATTAAATCCAGAAGTAAACGTGTAAACCTTAGGCACCTGAAACTGTGGGAAGTAATATTTGATGGCTTTGAAAGCATTTTCAAGATCTTTTTCTACATCTGAAAAATCTCTAAAAGCTACTTCCACAGAATCATATAGCACCTTCATGGATGAATCTTGATGAATAGCTAGCAGCTCGGCGGCTAAACTATCAGGACTTGGATAAAGATCCATTTGCAAGTATTCCTTCGTGAACTCTGGATGAGCCTCAAAGAGGTACTTAAATTCTTCGACTGTCTTGGCAGTGAAAAAATCCTGTTCCAATCTGGTGATTTTGACAGTCAGATCCTGATTTATGATTTCCGAAGAAAGCTCGCAGCCTTCTTCCTTTTTGCCGCAAGCGAAAGCTAAAATCAATAAAAGGGGAAAGTATATAGTTCGAGTGCTGGTAAGACGCATGAATAAGTTTTTTTCAAAAATAGGGATTGGAACGGTAAGAATTGAATTGCCGAGATTTTCTGCGATCAGATCTAGCCTATTTGGTAACGAATTACGGAATCAATATTGCTTATATTTGAATGAATTAAATATGGAAATGATGGAGCTAGAATCTCGAAAAATCGCATTTGTTCAAGAATTTCTACGTATTCAAAACGAAGATATAGTGAGTGGACTTGAAAATTTGCTTCGAAGGAAGAAAGTCGAGCTTATTGATAAAAGCCTAACGCCGATGAGTTTAAACGATCTCAATAAGGAAATTGACATTGCATTAGATGACTCTAAAAAAGGGAGATTGATCTCAGCCCAAGACTTAAAGGCTAAAGTTAAAAATTGGAAATGATAGTTTATTGGACGCAATTTGCAGAAGATAAATTACAGGATATATATCGCTTTTATAGCGAAGTAGCAACCGAGAAAATTGCTTTCAAACTTGTTAATGGAATAGTTGAAACAACCATCAATCTGAGTGAAAACCCTGATCTTGGCCCTATAGAACAACTTTTAATAGAGAGAGATCAAAATTTCAGGTCTCTCATTTATAAGAAATATAAAATCATCTATTGGGTCAATTTAGAATTCAATAGGATCGAGATTGCGAATGTATTTGATTGTAGACAAAATCCTGAGATGATTAAAAAATTCTGATTTTTATAGGTACTTGAATCGTATTCCAAGAATTGAAAATTCTATCCTTACGTTTTTTTTGTGAGTGAGAATTGAGGCCAACATTAGATTTATACAATTTCAAATTTCAAAATCCTCAATCTCAAAACACTCATCCCCTCACAGCCTGCAATATCAAATCATATACCTCCGTAGGTTGAATCGTGTCCGAATTGAGTAAGCTAGCATTTTGAGACACCAAGAGGGGTTTATCCAAATCATCCTCACTCAATCTGCCGTGGGCTCCTTTTACCAAAGTTGCATCCAAAGGAATTACATCCATCAAGTATCGGAAACCCAGTTTTTTCATCAGGACTTTTGAGCCGACAGTAAGCATTGGGATCTTAATATCAGGATTCAAAACCAACTCTACAGGATCGTAACCTGGCTTTTTGTGGATATCCACACAGCGGGCATAATCTGGTGCTTTAGCATCATCCAGCCAGAAATAGTAAGTGAACCAGGAATCTTTATCTGCCATTACAACCAAATCTCCTGAGCGCTCATGGTCTAAGTGATGCTTCTTTTTACCTTCCTCATCCAGTACCAATTCCACACCGGGAGTATTTTCCAGTATCTTTTTCACCTGCGGTAAAATAGCTGGATCATTCACATGCACATGGGCAACCTGATGATCAGCCACAGCAAAAGCTTTGGAAGTTCCTGGGTCAAGAGTTTCTAATCCCTGCTCATCTTTTACCTGAATCCAGCCTTGATTTCTAAAAATTCTATTCAAATGAACAGGCTTGCTCACTGTCGTGATCGCATATTCGGACAGTAAAATCACTTGAGTTCCTTGCTTTTCGAAGTATGTGATCAAGTCCTCACAGAGCTCATCTACTTCTTTCAGGTACTTGCCAATTTTGTCAAAATCAATCCCATACTTCTGAAGTGAATAATCCAAATGAGGAATGTAGATTAGATTCAATGTTGGATTGTGCCACTCGTCCACTTTTTTGGAAGCTTCAGCTATCCATTTGCTAGAGGCAATATTTGCATTTGGACCCCAAAAGGAGAAAAGCGGGAATTGACCCAATTCTTGCTGAAGTCTATCGCGTAACTCCATCGGCTGACTATGGCAATCGGGTTCCTTCCGGCCGTCGGCCAGATAAAGTGGTCTTGGAGTCACTGCATAATCTGCACTGGAGTACATATTGTACCACCAGAACATATTGGCAACTGTGAAGTCAGGGTTTTCTTTCTTTAGGATTTCCCACACCTTAGGAGATTGCACCAACTTGTTGGATTGCCTCCAAAACTTGATTTCACATTCATCCTGAAAGTACCAACCGTTGCCTACAATACCGTTTTCACTTGGCCACTTTCCTGTTAAATAAACGGATTGGGCAGAACAGGTCACTGCTGGTAAAACTGGCTCTACAACAGCTCGTTTTCCTTTTTCAATCCACTTTTTTAAGAAGGGCGTATGCTCGCCGATTACTCTCGGAGAAAGTGCAACTATATCTAAGACAACAGTCTTCTTCATTTTAATTCATTTTGTTAATTACCCATTCCAGCTCTCTGGAGATGGATTCACCCAAACTTAACCGTGTGTCTTCAGGTAATACTTCCCATGTATAGGTTTCTACCTCAAGTTGATTCGTTAAAGATGGATTTTTTAAAATTTCATTGAGTACAATTGAAATTTGATCCTGAGTAGATGCTAAAGCACCATAATTATCCAAGAATACCGGGACGTGAAAATGGATTCTCCATTCTTCTTCATCCGTTGTGTTCAAGATTTTGAGTGCTTCTGGTAAGTCTGAATAGGATACCAAGCTACCATCCTTCTTTCTCGCTACTACTTGGTGCAGGTAAGTAGATTCCTCAAAAGGCAATAATTTCAACTTGACCAAATCTCTTGCTTCTGGTTCTGCAGGGATCATTACTTTCAGAGCTGCCGAAATTTGAATCTTGCCGATCTTGATTCCAGCTTTCTCAAATTTGGCAAAAGTATCTGCAGGTTTTTCATAGACTATCGCAAAGTGGCAAACATCATAACAAACTTGGATATGCTCCTTCAAAATCTCTTCTGCTTTATCCTCAGAAATGTCAAGTTTCTTAGCAAGCCAAGGTTTCCCGATCGGTAGCAGCCAATCCGAAAATAGCCAGATCATTTCATCGGAATTTTCGAGAATTCCATCTGGTTCTGGCTCTATGTCCAAATGAAGAGACTTACCAGTTTGTTTTTTTATCTCCACCAATTCTGCAACAACCTCTAGCAAATGCTGCGTGGCAGTTTCCATTCCTACGTTTAATGCGTTTTCGGATTTGAACCAATGTCTGTAGGAAATGGGTGAACTGGAGATCCCACCGTCTTGCCCTTGAGGCAAGAGCTGTGCTAAGATTCTGAATGATCGAATGGTATAATCACGACGATCCGTAGTAGTCCAGTCTGGAAAATGTACCTGATCTTTTACGGTAGTTCGATGAAAGTCTCCATATGGAAAGCCATTTAAAGTGAATACGTAAGCGTTTTCAGATTTTAGCCAATCCTTGAATTTAGAGAGTTGGTCAGCTTTCTCAAGTACTAAACTTGCTTCATGAGAAAGGCGTAAACCAATCCCAAAGGACTTATCCACATCCAATCGTTCTTTTACTTCCGGAATGTATTTCTTAAGATTTTCGAAAGTTGCTTCCCAGCTTTCTCCTGGGTGAATATTGCTGCAGTAACTGAGGTGAAAATCGTTGATTTCCATGAATAAGGCTGATTTTGTATTGAATTAACTATTAACCAAATCTTCTTTTTGGTTGAAACTTTTGAGTAATTCTATGGATTGATGAATCAGATCGTGATCCATTTCGTGGACTTCTTCGCCATTACCTAATGCTTTCAACAGCATTATAGTGAGTTGACCACCTAGGTGCTCTTGAAATTCCTGAAGTCCTTTGATAAGATTTTCACCTCCTAATTCCGGGGCAAAAAGCTCAAATCCAAGGGTCTTGAATACGGTGATAATTCTTAAAAGATCTGCTTCACTAATCCATCCTTTCAAATAGGAATAGGTGGAATCCAAAGCAATGCCTATCGCTACAGCCTCGCCATGACGAATTCTAAAATCGCTCAAATGCTCCAACTTATGTGCGGCCCAGTGACCAAAATCTAAAGGTCTGGAAGAGCCGAATTCAAATGGATCTTTGCCTGAGATATGATCCAAATGCATCTGTGCACATCGTATGATCAATTCCTGCATTGGAGCCATTTCACGGTTTGCAAGAGCAGCGGAATGGTCTTCAATCCAAGTAAAAAAGCTTAAATCTTTGATTAACGCCACTTTGATAGCTTCAGAAATTCCAGATCTCCAATCTCTATCGTCTAGGGTTTTCAGGAAATTGAAGTCGTTCAAAACTGCATAGGGAGGTGTAAAAGTCCCTAAGTAGTTTTTCTTGCCAAAAAGATTTGCAGAATTTTTCACACCTACAGCAGAATCATTTTGTGAAAGAACCGTAGTAGGGATTCGTATTAAACGTATTCCTCGATGGGAAATAGCAGCGGCAAAGCCAGCCATATCAATGACTGCACCACCGCCGATCACCGCGATGTAAGAATGCCTGTCAATTCCATATAAATGAGTTGCTTCGACAATCTTTTTATAGATCGCTTCATCGTTTTTGGATGCTTCTCCTCCTACTACGATAATAGGCTCACATGGAATAGAAAAGAATTCAGAATGGGCATTAGCATAGGCTTTCAGTTGTGCTACCAACTGCGGATGAGCTTCTGCTACTCCATTATCCACAACGAACAGAACCTTGGCATGTCTGCCTTTGGCCAACAGGTCAACAAATATTTTATTTTCCACGGAGAAAATATCCTCTGAGAAGCAGACTTGATATTTGAAGGGTACAGAAAATGATTGTTCAATAATCGTATTCATAATCAACAGGGTATAGGCTTAGGCTGTTTCTAGGAATAAATACAATTCCGAGTGCCATTTAGTTCTTGTATTAGGTGACAGCAAATTTCTTGGCTAGCCATAGGGAAATTGGCAACAACAATAACACAATTATTCCAATCTGCCATCCTGCGAAAGCGGAGGCAATGGAAGCATTTACAATTATTAGGGAAATAACGGCAGCTTTGACGGATTTACCAATCAGTTTGGGGTCTTGACTACGAATCGCTTTGACCAAAGGCGGGAATATCATGTAACCGAGCAAAGCTAAGAAAGGAAGTACTTCCCATATCTCTGTGGCATGTACAATAGGCATTGCGCCAATTGTGAAGATGACAATCACATACATTGATAATCCACCATAGAGCGCAGTTCTGTTTTTGCCATGAACCTCTCCACGACTAATCATAGTAATGGCCGCAACAAAAACCAAAGGAATCAATCCTAATGGCCAAAATGTGGGTAACATTTCAGGAATGACTGATACACCTAATAGTAAATTTCCAGTTCGGCATAGCCCCATGTTGATTGGGCCAATAAGGTTCTGATGCTTACCGCAGTAATCATAAAGTACGGCTAAGACTGCTACAGCTAGCGCAATTACTGCTGAGATTAAATTCACCTGTGCTGCTGCAATCACCCCCACGACTAAGAGTAAAAAAGACATCCAAGCGGCCTTAGCTTTAGAAACTCTTCCGCTAGGAATGGGCCTCTCTGGCCTTTCTACAGCATCCAGCTCTGCATCGAACACATCATTGAATGCTACTCCACCAGCATACAATCCAATTGTACTCAATGAAAGCCAGGCTAAATCAATCAGGAATTCATTAGCTCCAGCTCCGAAGTCAATAAAGATGTATGTCCAAGCGCCTGCAATAGCACAGCCTGCCCAGATATCAGCTATTGCTGTGACTACATTCGCGGGGCGAGTGAGTTGGAGATAGGCGAAAAAGCGGGAAGAACCCATAATTAATTCTCTACAAAATCAGATGAACCTTCCACTCTAGGCGTCTGTCCACCGCGAAGTACTGAATTTCCGCTCATCTTTTTGGTTTGATCCAAAGGCGCCGCGTTCAACCAATCCTGCTCATCCATTTGTCCACTTTGGCCAAAGGCTGTCAATGCATTTTGGTAAGTCACTAGTTTGATATGCTCCTCAGGAATTCCTGATTTACGCATCAGATCGGCAGTTTTTGGTACTGCCAAAGGATCAGAAATCCCCCAATCCGCTGCGGAATTGACGATTATTCTTTCAGGGCCATATTGCCGTACGATTTCCACCATGCGCTCAGAACCCATTTTGGTGTGTGGATAAATAGTAAAACCGGCATAGTACCCGCGATCCAATACTTCTTTGACAGTCTCCTCATTGTTATGATCAACGATCACCATTTTAGGATCTAAACCATGCTCCTCAGACACGTCCATGCTGCGAATAGTGCCTTTCCTTTTGTCTCTATGTGGAGTGTGGATAAGTACTGGAAGATCCACCTCTTTAGCTAACTCTAATTGAAGTCTATAAAACTTGTCTTCGGCTTCCGTTTGATCATCGTAACCAATTTCACCGATTGCTACTACACCTTCTTTGCCAACATAAAGAGGCAATAACTCCATCACCTGCTCAGCCAACGCTTCGTTATTCGCCTCCTTGGAATTCAAGCCCATCGTGCAGTAATGCACTATGCCGAATTGACTGGCACGAAAACGCTCCCAGCCCACAAGCGTGCTGAAGTAATCTTTAAAGCTTCCAACTTCTGTCCTTGGTTGTCCTAGCCAAAATGCAGGTTCAATCACTGCTACTATACCAGCTTTTTGCATGGCTTCATAGTCATCAGTTGTGCGGGATACTACGTGAATATGTGGATCTATATACATGGTAATTGAATTTAAAGTAGGGGATGTGAAATTAGGGATTAAACGCGAGTTCGTTGGAATTCCGAACCAATGCTTTCCCAAGCAATAGCATCCATATCTAGTGTGGCAACTTGATCAGGATAGAACTGCAAGATTTCTTGTGCTGGCAAATAGGCAGATTCTCTCAAAGTCAGCAAGGCAGATTTAATTTGCAACTCGTCTTTGGTGGTTAGGGCTTTCTTCAGATCTTCCAAGTATTTGTCATTGACAAAAGGTGAAACCAGACGCCAAATCTCTGGCATGATGTCTCTTCCTGCTGCCCAACGCTCATGAGCAAAATCTCTCGCTATAGCTGCCAGGGCTTGATTTCTTCTTTCTTCCAAACCTTGAATCCTATACAACGGGCGTTGCATAAAGATGGCTTTAAGCACCATCTGGTTCCAATTGGCCTCAGGGAAATACTTGGCAGGGAAAGGGTTATTCAAAGCTATCGAATCGAAGACCAAGGAAATATTAGTCCTTAAACCATCTATTGCTCGCGGAATTAATTCTTCCTGAAAAGGCATAAGTGGCAAAGCCGCAAATAGTGCTTGATGTTCATTCATATCTGCAGTTTCAAAAAGCTGGTTCATCGCAGCAAACCAAGCCTCCTTTTTCTGTGGATAACTCAGCATCAAGACGGTGCGTGCAGTCTGTAATTGATCCCAGAATTCAGGTTGAAATCCAGTAAGCTGCTCATTTGCCTTCTTTAGGTCATTATCAGAAAGTGAAAGTTTTTCCTTTTTGAAATATCTTGAAGCTTGGCTAAAAGCCAGGAAAAACTTCGAGGGAGTACCTTCGATGCTGATCTTTTCAAGTTGTATACTGAGCCAATCAAGTCCTTTCTGAGTAGCCGATCTTTCAAGCGTTTGGGTGAGAAAGCTTGTTAATTGATTTTCCATGTTGTGAGTTGCCGTTTAGGGCTTAGCGTCAACTTTACTGTAATTTTATAAAATACGCTGAAATCTACCAGAATATCCACTTAGATAATGCTCAGCGGTAGGAAAAAGTGCCATACCTGATAAAAATCAGGATTTTCATCACGACTTTTTTTAATGATCTATGCTTCCAAAATTCAGTATGATCAGCTAGTTTGATTTATCACCTAATTTCGGATGGATGATAGCTTGGCTTCGATGGATTTTTGCTTGATAGCGTATCAAATCCACACATGTTTTACAAACTTACATATAAGCTAAACCTCTATATTTAGTATTTAAATTACTCGTAGCTTGTAAATAATAGCTTATGAAATTGACTTTAGAAGAACAGGAAACTCTGATAAGCATCTTAAAACTTCGCTTCGGCAAGAACATGAAGCGTCACGAAAGCCTAGAATGGGCTAAAGTGGAAGCAAGACTGGCGATAAAACCTGATAAGCTGTGGACTCTGAATGAAATGGAGCGAACCGGAGGAGAGCCAGATGTGGTGGGTTTTGATGCTAAAAGTGGTGCGTATATTTTTTGCGATTGCAGCGCAGAAAGTCCAAAAGGTAGGAGAAGTGTCTGCTACGATCTGCAAGGGCAAGAGTCTCGAAAAGAGCATAGACCAGAACACAATGCGCTTGACATGGCCGCGGCTATGGGTATTTCTATCCTCACGGAAGAGGAATATAGAGCATTGCAGAAGCTCGGGACTTTTGACGCTAAAACCTCAAGCTGGCTTGAAACACCCGAAGCAATCAGAAAACATGGTGGAGCTATTTTTGGCGATTTCCGTTATAAACATGTTTTTATCTACCACAATGGAGCGCAATCCTATTATGCCGCCAGAGCTTTTCGTGGATCAGTGCAGGTGTGATTTTGAAACCCTTAATAAGTTTGTTATTCCATTTTTACTTTTAAACCAAGGCGCTTCATCATGACGAAAACTTGTTCATTTCTGGCTCTCATTTTATTTTGCATGGTAATTCAAGCAATGGCTCAAGAGAAAGATTTCCGCTCTCCCAACATCATTTTGATCATGGCAGATGATCTCGGCTATGAGACATTGGGAATTAATGGATCAGATGATTACCAAACTCCGAACTTGGATAAGCTGGCTAAGGAAGGTATGAATTTTACCCAAACCTATTCGATGCCGCTTTGCACCCCTTCCAGAGTGCAAATCATGACTGGGAAATACAACTTCAGAAACTACATCGGTTTTGGATTACTGAAACCTGAAGAGCCCACATTTGCTCATTATTTGAAACAATCAGGTTATAATACGTTCGTCGCAGGTAAGTGGCAGCTTTATGGTAATGCCGGGCAACACGAACTCGCAGGAGGTCAAATCGGCACTCTACCAGAATCAGCAGGATTTGATGAGTACTTCTTGTGGCAGGTTCAGGCGCTAGGGAGTAGGTATAAAGACCCAATGATCAGTTCTAATTCGGGCACAGAAATCTATGAAGGTAAATTCGGGCCGGATCTCTTTACTGAGCAGATCAATCTCTTTATGGAGAAAAATAGAGATGAGCCGTTCTTTATCTATTATCCCATGGCTATCACACATGATCCCTTTGTGCCAACGCCTGCCAATTCTGGTTTTGCAGCGTTTGATTCCAAATCAAAGGTCAATGATCCGCGCTATTTTGGAGAAATGGTGAGCTATATGGATAGGCTGATTGGTTCCATTGTGACCAAAACCGAAGAACTAGGCATCCGAGAAAACACCTTGATTTTGTTCGTAGGAGATAATGGCACAGACAGAAAAGTGACTACTTCTCAACTTGGAAAATCTATCAAAGGCGACAAGGGAAATACAACTACTGCAGGAACGCATGTGCCCTTCATTGCAAACTGGAAGGGTAAAATCCAACCAGGAAGTACAAATGAAAATCTCATCGATTTCACGGATTTTCTTCCCACACTACTTGAAACTGCCAATCACCAGAATCTAGAAATTATCCAAACAGATGGGCTTAGCTTTTTTTCTCAATTAGTCGGGGATAATTCTAAAAAACGAGATTGGATTTATTGCTACTACGCACCGAATTGGGGGCAATTTGAGAATAGCACTTATGTACAAGATACAGAATGGAAACTCTATGGAGACGGTAGAATTTATTCGCTTTTGGAAGATCCATTGGAGGAAAATGCACTGCAGATAGCAGATCTTAGCAAGGAGGTTAAATTGAAGATTTCCCATTTTGATACTGTCCTACGAGGCTATGGCTCTGCCAATCCTTGAGCTATTCCATATACTTCTTTAATAGATATGTAGCGAGGAGTAGTTAGCAATCCAATTAATTCTTCAGCTTTTTTTCTGTGAGGTTTCTCGGGTTTTATCTATTAATTCCGAGTTCAGTAACTAGTTGATAATCCGTTGACAAATGCAAAAAGCCTCCCCATATCGGGAGGCTTTTGCTATGTTTTGCGGAAGAGCTTATTTAATCAGCTCTTTTCTTTTAAGAATAGTTTCCATGAATTTTCGCTCATTTTCTGAATTGAAGATCCTGAATGGTAGATGGATAAACTGTGCCTTGGACATGTAAAGGAGGTACGCGTCTTTACGCTTCTCAGCACTTTTAATCATATTCCATTGAACTGGCATTCCCTGTTTGGTATTGATTTTCATCAGGATCTGACGGCTATCTATTTCATAGGCCATTTTATCGAAGATGACTTTGTTCTGCTCCATCTGAGTCACGCCAGTGAATTGAATCGCCCAAAATAGGACATAAAGGCCATAGGCTAGTACCGCACCAATAATCCACCAAATCGATGGAATCCAAAAATATCCAAATGCAATAGCTACGGCGATTGGGATCACCCACCACTGCTGTTTCAATACGTTTACAAGGGCAATTTTTATGTATGTCCCGGTTGGGAGTTGATATTTCTTTGTTTTTACAATCATCACTTAGTTTTTCAGTGCGCAAATATCCACCTATCCGTGGGATTAAGCAAGTCGAAATAAATCATAAAGCTGGCATTTCCTTTGAAACAAATTGCTGATGCCATTGATTTACTAGTGGTATTGAATTATATTATCTAAAATTTTTCACCATGAGCAGTCTTGTAATCGATTTGATTCTTTGTGGTTTGGCTTATGTCATACTAATCTATGTCATGGCGACCATGACCAAAAATTCCTTGAGAAAGGGTAATAACAGTCCAGATGACGGAGATGGAGGAGTGGAGGATTTTACCCCACCTAAAATTGATTTACCTCCAGGGGTGCAGTGGCCAAGTGATTCCCCAAAATCAAGAGTGCCTGAGCCTGTGGAATTTTAATGGCACTTATTGCAGATTCCCTGCACTAGTAAATTCATTTCTTTCTTTTTAAAACCTGACGGCAATTTGATGTTTGGAAGGTTGATGGATTCCAAACAGGTAGTTTCTCCACAGCTCTCGCACTTGAAATGCACATGTTCATGGTTGTGATCCTCTTCTTCATGAGAGCAAAGGGCATATTTAGTAGCTCCACTGTCATCGAGAACCTTGTGTACCACATCTTTATCCACAAAAGTCTTTAGCGTACGATAAATAGTCACTCGATCAAACTGACTGTCCAAGGATTCTTCTAGATCCGAATGAGCTAAAGCGACTTGCTTGTCCAGAAACTCACGGATAATCTCTTGGCGACAATCTGTGATGCGAAGCTTATGTCTTTGTAGTATGGAAAGTGGAGACGACATTTTCATGAATTAGAAACAAAACTAATCAAAAATTGATTTCAAGTGGTGAATATCCTGCAAAGGCGCTACGGCGCAAAGTTTTAATGAAGATTTAGATTGATTTGGGAAATCCTCGAGTAGGATCAAAAAAATGCGCCTCTGCGCCATTGCGGGATAATTGATTTGGGAGTGACTTTAAACAAAAAATGGGCGCCGATCCGACGCCCATTTAAGTTGTTCTTTACTCTTGGTCTTACTTAGGATCAAGAATAGCATTTACTCTTTCTAGCGCATCTTCCAAGTGAAGCTTAGACATTCTGTCTGAAGTTCTGGAGATCGCAGATTTGATATCTCTTTGAAGTATTTTCAATTCTCCTCTAGCCATCGGTCTGATGTCCGACTGAGAAGCATTGATCTGAGTACCAAAGAACCTTCTGGCTGCAGCTGGGACATTTGGCCCATCTGTGGTCATCAAGTATTCCATACGCTCGATATACGCTCTCTGTAAAGCTCTTCTGTGAACGTCGATAGTTTTGCCTGCTGAAAGTTCAGACCAGATACCTTTTCTAAGATCATCGAAAAGCTCAGTCATTTTGTAAGCTTCGTTACCATTCAAGGCTTCGTTTTCTATCACACGACCAAGTCTTCCTAGGTCAAGAACTGAATTCAATGTGTTTGCTTGAACACCACGAATTTGTTCTAATGCTCCGAAATCTTCTGTTCTAGCAAAGATATCGTCTTGCATCATCCATGTAGGAGTAGTGAAAAGTTCTGTGTTCAAGAAAGATATAGCGGACTTCTGGATGTCTTTCGCAGTATGCGTGTAAACTGGTAAATCCTGACCTGTAGCTCTGTAAACTTCAGCCACACCGCCGACATTTGTCTTCACATGACCCATGTATCTGTTGAATTGCGTGATCACTTGACCATACATTTCTCCTAGATCATCAAAATCCTTGTAAGGCTTGTTTGACTCAGCTGTCCATTTCATAAGATTTGGCATGATACGCTTCAAGTTTGCGATACCATATTCAGAAGCTTTCATGGAGTTGTCACCCAAATCTTCGCTTTGCGCAGTAGGGTCATAACTGTTTCCCTGACGGCCATATCTGTAAACGGGATCACCTTGCTTTTCCAAGATCCACTTATCCAAAGTCATTAACTCATCTTCTGGAGTAGCAGCATCAGGAATTGGTCTGTAGCCCCAAGCGATTGAATATTTGTCATAAGGGCCAACATTTGGCATTAAACTTACGCCTTCGTCACCTGGCTGAGCGATGTAGTTAAATCTCGCATAATCCATGATAGATGGAGCTGTTCCATTTGCCTTTGTAAATGCAGCATCTCTCAATTTCTCTACTGGGTAAGCATGAGAAGAAGCAAAGTTGTGTGGAAGGCCAAGTGTGTGTCCCACTTCGTGAGAAGAGACAAATTGAACCAATCTACCCATTACTTCATCCTTGAATTGAATACTTTGTGCTTCAGGATTGATAGCTGCTGTTTGGATGAAGAACCAGTTTCTAAGCAAGTTCATCACGTTGTGATACCATCCGATATCAGATTCTAAGATTTCACCAGAACGTGGATCAGATACGTGAGGTCCATATGCATTCTGGATGTCAGAAGCGAAATATCTGATTACAGAATATCTTGCATCTTCTGGGCTCCAGTCTGGATCCTCCTCTTTAGTTGGAGCTAGTTTAGCAACAATAGCATTTTTGAAACCTGCAGCTTCAAAGGCAACCTGCCAGTCATTTACACCAGCGATCAAGAACGGAATCCACTGCTTTGGAGTAGCTGGATCGATGTAATATACAATCTGCTTTTTAGGCTCAACTAATTCGCCAGCCTTAAATTTTGCCATGTCTTCATCCTTCACTTCCAGTCTCCATCTGTCAAGGAAAGTACGTTTTTGCGCTTTTTGCGCATCAGCACCATAATCAACCATAGATCTGCTAAACCAGCCTACACGCTGATCACCCAGACGTTGCTTCATTGGCTCTTTAGGAAGAAGCAACATTGAAGAGTTCATCTCCAAGGTGATTGAACCTGTTGAGCTGTTTGAAGGTGGCTCACTTGCGATGTAAGTCATTACATATCTAGCCTCGATATTGATCGGGTACGTATGGATATGCTCGATATATGATCTATCCGTGTCTAGACGACTTACTTTGTATTGTGTACGCTGACCTTTAGGAAGACCTAATGCCTGTACATCTTTCGCCCATAAATCTGTCGCTTCGATTACAATTCCTGTAGAATCTGTCGCAAGAGATTTGATGGCAAACTTCTGTAGCAATGGCTCCAAATTTGAGTTCTTCACCGCCAAAGCGATAGGAAGAGAATCTGCAGCAAAGTTATTTACTGAAATAACTTTTAGATGGATATCATTGTTGTTCTTTTCCCAGCGAAGCATTAGCGTGTTGGTACGCTCACCACCATAACCAAGCCCATCGGCAGTTTTGGCGATAGTAGTGACCATCAGCATGTCTCTGCCTAGTAGGGAATCGGGAATCTCGTAGTAATACTTGTCTTCAATTTGATGAACCTTGAATAGACCATCTTTTGTTTTTGCTTTTGCCGTGATGACCTCTTTGTAAGGTTTTGGATCTGAATCATTACCTTTTGGTTTGGCAGGAGTAGCTGGTGCAGTTGTTTCCTTCTTGGCGTCCTTTTTCTTCTTTTTCTGAGCAAAAGAGTCCGTAGAATACAACATGACACCCATTACACCTACTACTAGAGTTAATCTTCTAAGTAATCTGGGTAGGGTATTTCTCATAGTTATTATTTGGTTAAACATTTTCTAAACCGTGAATTTCCTGAAAGGATCTGTAAGGATTACCCATTTTTGATGAGCGGTATATATATAAAATTAAAGGCAGTTCAGTGAGAGATATGCGCAAAATTGTAGTGATTGGAGGAGGTCTTGCAGGCCTTATATCTGCCTATTTATTGGCTAAAAATGGGCAAGATGTACTTTTGATCGAAAAGAAAATCTACCCCTTTCATCGGGTTTGCGGAGAGTACCTTTCTAATGAGGTTCTTGATTTTTTAAAAAGGGAAAAGTTGATGCCTTTAGGATTCGAATTGCCTCAGGTTTCTAATTTTTTGTTCTCTGACACTTCAGGGAAAAGCATCAGGGTTCCTCTGGGTTTGGGAGGATTTGGCATTAGTCGATATGTACTTGATGAGCATCTGTATCAGAAAGTTTTGGAAAAAGGAGGTGAAGTGAAATCCGGTGTGCAGGTGCAATCTGTATGGTTTGATGAAAAAGAAGAGCAGTTCCGACTAGAATTGGCTGACGGAGAATTTATCAATGCAGATTATGTGATTGGCGCTTTTGGTAAAAGATCCAAGTTGGACAAAACCCTCAAGCGCAGTTTTATCGAAAAAAGAAGTCCATATATAGGCGTAAAATATCATATAAAGGCAGATTTTGACCGGGAAGCTGTGGCGCTGTACAATTTTGAGGGCGGCTACTGTGGTCTAAATGCCATCGAAGATGAAAAAGGGAATCTATGTTATTTAGGCAATCGTGATCATCTCAGGAAGTACGGATCCATTGAGACAATGGAGCGGGAGATTTTATGGAAAAACCCAAGCCTACAGCATTTATTTACCACTAGTGAGTTTCTCTTCGAAAAACCAGAAGTGATCAATGAGATCAATTTTGAAAGAAAGCATCCAGTGGAGAATCATATCCTCATGGCGGGCGATTCGGCAGGACTAATTACCCCGCTTTGTGGTAATGGGATGGCAATGGCAATTCAGTCCGGTAAGCTGGCTGCTGAAGCTATTTTAGCAGGAAAGTCGAGGAAGGAAATCGAAACAAACTATGGAAGTTCCTGGAGCGCGCATTTCGAACGAAGGCTTTGGCTAGGCCGTAAAGTCCAACGCCTATTTGGGACCAAACAGGCTTCCGTTTTCACAAGGAAGCTCATTCAACATGTTCCTTTTGTGGCAAAGCAGATTATAAAAAACACGCATGGTAAGCCCTTTTAATAGCCCAGCGCTTGTAGTATTTGCGTGTTTTCTAGGAAGTAGTAAATGAAAAAAGCATTCAGTGCGAGTGCCGAGAAATAATTCATCCCCATGGCCCATTTGTAATTCGCATATTTTGTGGGGTTTAGTCGGATAAAGCTAAACCAAGTCAAAAAATATAGCATAATGGGGGTCATCGCTGCGAGGTAAATCCAGAGTATGTCGGTTTGATTTCGATCTAGGAAATACCACGCGAAAGCAGCTCCGGTAATCATAAATGCCAAAGCTGAAAAGAGAAAAGTTCCTTTAATGCCTAATAGTAAACTTAGGGTGCGATCACCTCTTCGGCTATCTTCTCCATGCTGATACACCTGCGTCAGCGGATAGTTGCCCCATAGCATCAAGCTCGTCAAAAGCCCTGGTATCAACACGTGAGGCTTGTAGAGCACATCCCAACTTAAATTACTGAGACCTGCGTAGGCCATGGCAAATGTGAAATATCCCTGAAATAGTCCCGCTATAAACCAGCTCAGCCAAGGGTATTTTTTGATGCGGATGGAGGGATGTGAGTAGGCCATGCTTACCAATCCATAAATAAGAAGCATGATAGCAAAGCTGAAATTGATGCTGGCTCCAATGCCAATAGCAATCAGGAAAAACGCCAAGGAAAGCCAATAGAGATCTTGGGTGACTTTCGGGGGATGCTTCAGTCCGCCTATACTTTCTTCATCCTTGTCAAAGTAACTATTATAACCATTGCTGGAAGGATAGAGAAAAAGGTGAATAGCAATAAAGACCCACAAGATTCTTGATTCGCTGTGATTGGGAGTAAGTGCCAGTGCAAAGAAAAATACCGGCATCAAAAAGAGCGAAAATAGAATGCGAAGGTGCTTAAGGCTGGAAATGGAAATCATATCGTAAATGAGGTTTGGATTATAACTTTTCTGAATTGGTATGGTTACAATGCATTCAGCCAATTTAGATATATTCAAGTAACTTGATCTAATGAAATATTTAATGAAAGAAACTTTTCGGCATCCTTTTAGGATGCAAAACTCCAGTTCGTCACACCAATGGTGCATGATCGCTAATTCATTGAATTCAAATTTCTTCCTATGAATACTAGTATAGTAAGTATTGGCTTGGCAAATCCAGGAAAACCAATTGAGCAATCTGTCATTTCTAGCTTTATGCAGCGAGCGCATCAGCTGGATGAGTTGGATGCAAGAAAACTGAGTTTTCTTTATCGAAAATCAGGGATTTCCAGTAGATACAGTGTGTTGACAGATTTTGAAAAGACCGATTCACAGGACTTTACTTTTTTTCCAAAGTCCGAAGATTTTGAGCCTTTCCCTGGAACTAAGGCTAGAATGGAGGTTTTCAGACAAACAGCTCCTGAGCTTTGTGAAGAAGCTGTTGCCAATTGCTTATCCAAAACTTCAGTAAAGCCCGCAGGCATCACACATTTAATTTTGGTTTCTTGTACTGGGATGGTTGCGCCGGGGGTAGAGCTGGAATTAATGAAAAGGCTGGATTTAGATGATTCGATTGAACGGTATTGCATACACTTTATGGGGTGTTATGCGGCATTTACCGGTTTGAAATTGGCGGATAAAATTGTCAGAGCTGAGCCTGAAGCCAAAGTCATGTTGGTGTCTGTTGAGTTGTGCACCTTGCATTTTCAGAAAGAATATGTGGAAGATAATATACTTGCCAATTCACTTTTTGGAGATGGAGCTGCAGCAGCGCTCGTCATGAAATCAGCCTCTGGTTTGAAAATTAATTCTTACCTCAGCCAAGTGCTTCGCGAAGGTGAAAGTGATATGGCTTGGGGTATAGGTGATTTTGGGTTTGAAATGCGTCTTAGTAAGTATATACCTACACTCTTGGATCAGGGTATTCAGCAATTGAAAGAAGTGTTTGAGCAAAAATTCATGTTATCCACATTGGAAAACTTTGCAATTCATCCTGGAGGAAAACAGATTCTTCAGAAGGTGCAAGAAGCTTTTGGCTTGCCGGAATCAGTAAATATGCATGCGAAAGAAGTGCTGAATCAGTTCGGTAATATGTCTTCTGCTACTATACTATTTGTGTTGGAGCGAATGATGAATGATGATAAAATCTATGGACAGATACTTTCTATGGGGTTTGGGCCAGGCCTTACGTTGGAAACCTTACTACTTGAAAAGTCATGAGCATTTTTGCGCAGCGAAGTGAGGAGAAAGAGTTGATGGACGACCTGAACTGCTCGGGAGAAGAACTTAATCAAACTTTACGCGAGCTAAAAACCATCAATCGTTGGCTAGGTGGAAACTATGTGACTACCTCTGGTTTAGCGAAGATTTTTAAGAGTTATCCACAAGAGTCCTATGCTGTGGCAGACATTGGATGTGGAGGCGGAGATATGATCCGAGTGATGCATGACTGGGCAAAAAGTCAGAAAAAAGAGGTGAACTTTACAGGAATCGATGCAAACAGGAACATTATTGACCTCGCGGCGGTTAGACTAGCTGACTTACCCGAAGTTGCCTGGAGGACTCAGAATGTATTTGACGCTGAATTCTCCGAAGAGAAAGTAGATATCTCTACCTGCACGCTCTTTACACATCATTTCACAGATAGCGAATTAGTAGAATTACTGTTGTCGCTCAGGAGAAAATCCCTACTGGGCATAGTGATTAACGATTTGCACCGACATCCATTCGCTTTTTATAGCATCAAATGGTTGACTCGTCTATTTAGCAAATCTAAAATGGTGCAACATGATGCATCACTTTCAGTTTTGAGGAGTTTTTCGAGATCAGATTGGGATAGAATATTACGCTCTGCCAAGATGGAAAATTTTGAAATTAGCTGGCACTGGGCTTTTCGCTGGCAAGTCACTATTATATTTTAGAGAGAATTAAACCAAAAACTAGTTAATAATGGAAATTTCCGAAGAAACCATCAATTCCTTTTATGACAATGCTATTGACTTAGCCTATATAATTGTACCAAGAATTTTGTTTGCCATAATTTTTTATTTCGTTGGTAAATTTATAGTAAATATCCTCCTGAAGGGATTGAGGAATCTTTTGGAAAAAAAGGAAACGAATCCATCTCTAAATGAATTTCTATTTGGGTTTGTTAAAATCGTATTATTCATCACCCTATTTATGGGAGTGGCAAGTATTCTGGGAGCACCATTAGGATCCACAGTAGCCATATTTGGTGCAGCAGGCTTGGCTATAGGCTTGGCTTTGCAAGGATCACTTTCAAATTTTGCCGGAGGTATTCTGATTTTAGGTTTTAAACCGTTTGAAGTAGGTAATGTGATAGTAGCACAGGGACATACTGGGACAGTTTCTAAAATACAGATTTTGTATACCCACCTGATGACATTTGATAATTTAGAAGTCGTTATCCCAAATGGTAGTCTAGCTAATTCGGATATCGTGAACATGAGTACTCAAGCGACCAGAAGAACCGAACTTAAAGTTGGTGTAGCTTATGGAACAAACATTAAGGTGGCAAAGGAAATTTTGCTGAATATCTTTGAGAATGACCCACGTGCCTTAAAGGATCCTGCTCCTTTCGTAGCTCTTACAAATTTTGGGGATAGTTCTTTGGATCTGATTGTCAGAGTTTGGGCTAAGTCGAGTGAATTATGGCCAATGCACTTTGATGGAATGGAGTCTATTAATACTGAATTTGAGAAAGCAGGCATTGAAATTCCTTTCCCACAACGTGTTGTTCATCAGATTAAGGAAAAAGCAGCCGAAGAAGAATCAAATTCTGAAGAGGTTTAACATCAGCAAAAAAGGCGATCATTTGATCGCCTTTTTTGTGTTTAGAACTTTTTGATAATCTCATCCAGAGATTTTCTATGAATATCTGGGACGTAGGTTTCTGCTTTTGCATAGCCCACAGGAATCAGTAGATATGGCTTCTCATTGAAAGGCCTTGCCAGTATTTCACTTAGAAAATTCATTGGGCTTGGCGTATGGGTCACAGCGACTAATCCTGCCTGATGTATAGCTGCAATTAAAAATCCACAAGCTATTCCAACAGATTCATTCACATAGTAATGCTGTGCTTTTTGGCCATTTTCCATGCCATAGGATTGCTTGAACACAACGATCAGATAAGGGGCTTCTTCTAGAAAGGGCTTTTCCCAGTTAGTTCCCAGTGGTTTCAAGTCAGATTTCCATTGATCAGGCATTCGTGTCGAATAACTGATTTTCTCTTCTTCTTCCGCTGCTTCCCGTATCTTTTTTTTAATAGTAGGATCTGAAATCAGGCAAAAGGTCCAGGGCTGCTTATGCGCACCGGATGGAGCTGTACTGGCCGTTAAAATGATTTTCTCCAAGACTTCTAGCGGAACTGGCCTCTTGTCAAATTCACGCACAGTACGTCTCTGATCCATCACCTGATAGAATTGCTCAGAACGCTGGATCATTTCTTCGGGACTGAGTTGGGGAGCTTCATATCTAACATGCTCAAATCCCTCAATTTTTTTCTTTTCCATAAACAAAAACGGCTACCTCGAAAGATAGCCGTTTTGATTTTATTTTTAGAATTGAATTAGTCTAGCGTCACTTCTTTTGATCCACCAGGATAAGTGATTGTAGCCTTTTTATCGCAAGAGCCAGATCCATAATTTATAGATAGATCGATGCCATTATAATTGATTACTAAGATTCCCGAGTTAGGAGTTGTTACACCTGTTTTAATACAGGTTTCTGTATAGACTAGAGGATCAGTAGTAGCTCCCGAATAGGCCATTATCTCACGACTCATTCCTGAAACAGTGCCTTTGATCGAAGCTTCGTATCCTTGAGAGCTCAATTTGATCGCTCTTTCTTGTTTACTAACAATGGTCATGAACGTATTGTCCGGCCAAGTTACTTTACCATTCTGAATAGTGACTTCTAGATTGATTGTGTTAGTTTCCAAGTCTACTCCTTTGTTTAAAAGTGTTCTCGTTCCTTCTACTTTCAAACCATCAACTTCATAGCCTTCAAAAGTAGTCGTTACTTTAGCTCCCGGAAAGCCGATTTTACCTGTATAAGTCAACAGCACAATACCTTTTCGTACAGTACCATAAGTGCCTGTGCAGCTTGTTCCAAAGTCAATTTTGATTGTCTTTTTAGCCTCATCTAAAGTCACCGTGGCACCATCACATAGCGATGTCGCAGGTATGTTTACATTGGTTCGTGCACCAAGACCGCTGCTTCCTAATACATTGAGCGTGATATTATCCAAATCTTCAAAGACGCGATTGACTATAGCTTGATCATTGACCACAGATAAGTCAGGCTGTACATTAGGCGTGTCGTTCAAGTTGTCACAACTCGTTAAAATCATCGCGCTTATAAGTAGCAGGACTAATAATGAAGTATTTAAGGTGTTTTTCATAGGGGTTAATAGCTTGGTTAAGTTTTACTTGTTATTTAGTTAATTTTTTGTTGGTGTTTTCTGGCTTCTTGGTTTTTCCGCCTACGCAGCCGATGTTCTGAGTAAATGGGATGTCCTCGGGAAGTATTCCCATACCTTCAGAGAGATCCCATTCTTCCGCTTCAATTTCCGCTTCCTTTTCGGGCGGCTTTTTGATTTTATTAGTTTTCATTCTTGCAGTGGTTAGTTGTAAACGTCAAACACTCGCTTAAAATTTGAATAAGTGGCAAGGATTGCGCCAAATTGAATAGTTAGCTTACTTCAATTCATATCTTTGGGCATGAAAGGATTTGATTTTGAAAATTCTGGTCTCACAGAGAAGTTGAAAACCGTAAAAACTAAGGCAGGTACCTTGTCCATTTTACGATTGATTGTCTTTTTTGCCATGGGCGGATTGTTCGTGTTATCTGTATCGGAAAGCCCAATTTGGTTTTTGTTTTTCGGAGCTTCGGTGGTTGCTTTTATCTCCTTGATAAGAAAATACAATGATCAGAAAGACCAGGAAGCTATTTATCTAGCTTTGGAAAAAATGAATCTTGAGAGAGAAAAGCGATTTTCCAGAAAGCTAAAGGGGTTAGATGCAGGAGTTGAATTTCAAGAGAAAACCCATTCTTTTTCCAATGACTTAGATCTATTTGGAGATCATTCTCTTTTTCAATTGTTAAATCATACCGTTTCCAAGAAAGGAAAGGAAACACTTGCTGCTCAGATGAAATCGGAATTTGATTTGGCTAAAGCTTCTACTTTGCGAATAGCTTCTGCTGAGTTAGCCACCAAGCCAGATTTTCTTCTAGCCATGGAAAGTATAGGGAATGCCTTCTATAATGAGGAGAAATCGAACTCGGGATGGGTCAATTGGTTGAATTCTGAGGATAAGAACTCTATTTTAATTTCCATTTTCGCCTTCATTGGGCCAATAGGTGGTCTTGCACTTGCTGTGTTAACATACCTTGGGATCGTACCAGGTGCATTATTCGGCGTTTGGGTTTTGATAGGAATGGCATTTCTTAGTTTGGTTTTCAAGCCTTTGAAAAAAGCAGCTGAATCGATTCCAAGTAGAAACCAGCTTAAGACGTATAGGTATTGGTTGGCTGTGCTGGAAGAGGAGAAGTTAGAGTCATCGCTATTGAAAAAGATGCAATCCCCATTCCTGACCAGAGAGGTCAAAGCTTCTACACTTTTTGATCAGTTGGATAGCTTGGGCTTATGGATTCAGAATCGTATCAATGTGCTATATATTCCATTAAATCTTTTCTTTTGGACAGATCTGTTTTTATACCTCAGGTTAATTTCTTGGAAGAAAAAACATGGGAATCTAGTCGCTAATTTCCCTGCTCAGCTAGTAGAGTGGGAAGTATTGATTTCTTTAGGTGCATTTGAAAAAGAAGTAGGAGGGAAAGGAAAAGTAATTCCAGTAACGAAGGGTATGATAGGTAAAGTCGTTTCTCATCCTTTGCTTGAGCCAGGAGTGGCAGTTCCAAATGATTTTGTAATTGATGAGAATCAACGCATCATTTTGCTTACTGGGGCAAATATGAGTGGAAAAACTACCTTCATGCGAACGCTTGGAATTAATTGTGTGTTGGTCAATCTAGGTTTGAGTCCCTTTGCTGAGGAGTTTGGTTTCTCTGGATTTCAACTCTATACTAGTATGCGTAACTCAGATAATTTGGGCGAAAGTGTCAGTTCATTTTATGCCGAACTTAGCCGCATCAAGCAATTGATAGATAGGATCGAAAAGGGAGAACATATCTTCTTCCTATTAGATGAGATTCTGAAGGGTACGAATACTGAGGATCGTATTGCAGGATCAGAAGCGCTGATCAGACAAGTGGACAATACAAATGCAATGGGAATAATCAGTACCCATGATATAGAATTGGCAGAGCTGGAGGAAAGGATAGATTCGGTGCAGAATTACAGTTTTCATTCTGAAATCCATGATCAAAATATTGACTTCGATTACAAAATTAAACGGGGAGCATGCCCGAGTTTCAATGCGCATAAACTCATGGAATTGATGGGAATTCGCTTTCAAAACGAAAAGTAGATTTCCGCACCTGAGCTTATTTTATATTTCAAAAACACTATGGCTATACCATCGCAATCACCAATTTTGGGAGTCCTCGGAGGAGGTCAATTGGGCCGAATGCTTATTCAATCGGCTATCAATTACAATCAAGATATCCACATTTTGGATCCCGATCCAAACGCTCCCTGTAAGGATCTGTCACAGCGTTTTACTGTGGGTTCGCTCAAGGATTTTGACACGGTTTACGCCTTTGGTCATGCGTGTGATGTAATTACTGTGGAGATTGAAAGTGTTAATACAGAAGCACTTGAGAAATTGCAGCGTGAAGGGAAGAAAGTTTATCCACAACCACATATTTTAAGTTTGATCAAGGATAAACGTAAGCAAAAGCAGTTTTATCAATTACATAATATTCCTACAGCTGAGTTTATTTTGACAGAAGACAAAGCTGATGTTATCCACAATGCTGCTTTTCTTCCGGCTGTTAACAAATTAGGTAAAGAAGGATACGATGGACGCGGTGTTCAAGTGCTGAGAACTGAAGCAGATTTGGATAAAGCTTTTGATGCTCCAGGATTATTGGAAAAGTTGATTGACTTCGAAAGGGAAATTGCAGTCACCGTTGCCAGAAATGAAGCGGGCGATTTGATTGCTTATCCTGCAGTGGAATGTGCATTTCACCCGACAGCTAATCTGGTTGAGTTTCTTTTTGCGCCAGCAGAAATCACCAAAGAAGTAGCTGAAAAAGCTGAGGAAATTGCTAAAGATGTAATCCTGAAATTGGGGATGGTGGGAATACTTGCTGTAGAGATGTTTGTAACCAAAGACGGAGAAGTACTGGTTAATGAAGTAGCTCCAAGACCACATAATAGTGGGCATCATACGATAGAAGCTAACTTCACCTCGCAGTTTGAGCAGCATCTGAGATCAGTGATGAACTGGCCGCTTGGCAATCCAGATTTGAGATGTCCTGCTGCAATGATTAATTTGCTTGGCGAAGATGGTTTCACAGGACCGGTTTTGGTAGAAGGTCAAGATGAAGCAATAGCTGAGCAGGGAGTTTATATTCATATGTATGGAAAGAAAATCACCAAGCCATTTAGAAAAATGGGTCACGTGACGATCTTGTCAGATACGGTGGAAGGATTGAAGGAAAAAGCACAACGAATCAAAGAGTTAATCAAAATAAAATCTATCTAATGAATCCACAAGTAGGTATTATAATGGGAAGCCAGTCGGATCTTCCGATCATGGCTGAGGCTGCACAGATGCTTGAAGAGTTGGGTGTGAACTACGAATTGACCGTAGTGTCTGCACATCGTACTCCTCAACGGATGATTGATTATGCACAAGCTGCACGTGAGCGTGGCATCAAAGTGATTGTAGCTGGAGCTGGTGGAGCAGCACATTTGCCTGGCATGGTAGCTTCTATGACTAGCTTGCCAGTGATAGGTGTGCCTATCAAAAGCTCAAATTCTATTGATGGCTGGGATAGTATTTTGTCCATTTTGCAAATGCCAGGAGGTATTCCTGTAGCGACAGTGGCGCTTAATGGAGGAAAAAATGCTGGTATTCTTGCCGCTTCGATTGTTGGATCATTTGATCCTAAAGTGGGTGAAAGCTTAGATGCCTACAAAAAGACACTAAAAGAAAAAGTAGAGGAATCTGCAGCATTGATAGAGGCTAAAGGCTGGAAGGAAATACTTAAGAAATAAAAAATGCGGCTGGAAAGCCGCATTTTAATTTTTAAAGCCATGAATTGGAAAAAGATTATTCGATTTAAGATCGGGGATGTTCCTTGGGAAGTTCCTCTGGACGTTTTAGTACTCGTAGGAGGTATCACGCTAGTGCTGATGGGCGTTGGTGCTTATTTCGGTTTCCAATTTGGAAGTAGTTAATCCGTAAAGATTCCCCAGCCGTCATCATTTTTTTCATTAGGGTCAAATCCCTTTTGCCAGTCAATAAACAGCAAACGATACTCCTCAATAGCTTCGCGTAGTAGCTCTAAATGCTCTTCAGCATGAGTTTCTTCCATGCCTAGTTGATAGGTCATAGAATTGAGGCTCTTAGCGTGAACTTTCATGATTACAGCTTTCTCCATTTTCAGGACATAGTCTGATATACTCTCTGCTCCAGCGAATTTGGCACTCATCACCATCGCATCTTCCATCATGATATTACCATAAAGCTCCTTGCGAGCCTCGTCGAGGCTTCCTACTAGTGCTCGAGTGAGGCGAAAGATATCTTTCGCCTTTTTCATCAATGGATGCTTGTATATCTTTTCGTGCTCCTTACGTGCATCGAACTCATCGTCCTCATCCCATCCTGCCTCATCGTCATCTTCGTCATCCCACATGGCAGAAGTTTTTTAGAATGGTAATTTATCTTCTTCTCCTTCAGAGTGGAATGTATCCATCTCAGGCATCGCTGAAGGTGCAGCAGATGATCCTCCATTTCTGTCTACTTTGAAAGCTTTCACTTCTGTGTACCAACGGCCATTGTATTCGCGGCTTTCCACGTCAATGCTCAATGTTACATTTTCACCTTGATTAATAGAAAACTGGTCGATTTTGTCTCCCCAAAGTGATACACACACTTTTTTGGGGTATTGGCCTCCTGTTTCTAGGATGAATTCCTGCTTTCTCCAGGCATTGCCACTTTTTGAATTTCCACCTACTTCGGGTAGCTTTTGGATTACTTTTCCACTCAATTCCATTGTCGTATTTTTAAATTTCTATCTCTGCGAAGGTACACAATGCACTTGAAAATTTCATTTTGGATTACAGCATATTAGTTTACTGTGAAAGGTGATTTTAACATTTTTTGGCATTATCATTGGTAATTATGAAGTCAGGATTTTAGTATATTCAAATATAATATCGCAGTTGGATATTTTTCAAGAATATAATTTGGATTGCATTCTTAATAGTAATTGAGATATAAAATCCTTGAATTTTCTTTGCAGAGTTGTTTTTGAAATCATACTTTTAAGTCATCTTCTTTTTCTTTCACCCTTACCAGATACTATGGCCTAGACCTTTACGTTTATAATAAACCAACTTAAAATGAGTAAACGAATTGGTCCAAAGGACAGCGAGTTGATAGCACAGTATCGAAACGGCAGTGATGCTGCCTTTGATCTATTAGTAGATCGATACCAAAGTAAAATGTACACCACAATATTTCTGATCGTTAAGGATCAGAAGGTGGCTGAGGATTTACTTCAAGATGTATTTGTCAAAGTGGTCAAAACACTTAATTCAGACAAGTACAACGAGGAAGGGAAATTTCAGCCTTGGGTGATGCGGATAGCTCACAATCTGGCCATTGATTATTTCAGAAAAGCCAAGAGGTATCCTACCATATTAATGGAGGACGGGTCAAATATTTTCAATTCGCTGAAGTTTGCGGAGGAAAATGTGGAAGATCGCCAGGTAAGAGAAGAGAATATCGAGCTAGTGAAGCGTCTAATAGAGGAACTTCCCGAGGCTCAGAAGCAGGTCTTGATTATGCGACATTACTTGGATATGAGTTTCCAGGAAATAGCAGATCAGACGGGCGTAAGTATTAATACTGCGTTGGGGAGAATGCGATATGCGCTGATCCACCTGCGGAAGAAGATGAAACAACTAAATTTTGCATATGATAAAACCATTTACCCCAAATGATCTGGTAAGATATATCTACCAGGAAATGTCGGAGGTAGAGCAAGAACTCTTAGTGCAAGCCTTGCATAGTGATGATTCACTAATGCAAGAATACATAGAAATGCTGAGCACAATAGAGCAAATGGATCAAATCCAGCTTCAACCTTCGGAAAAAGTAGTACAAGCGATCAAATCGAGAGCTCAATCTACGGGACTCGAGCGAGTCTGACAATATGGTAATCCCGCACGTTGCGGGATTTTTTTTGTTTAAATGGGTTTGCTGGCGCAGTTGGCGCAAGTCTCATGACTTGTGCCCTTATTGTATCCCGATAGTTTGGGAGCGACGAAGCAATCTGTTTGGAGATGAGTTGATCCGTTTTCACTAGTTCTCTTTTGGATATTAAAAACCAATCAAAGCAGTGCTAAGATTTAAAGGCCAACTTCTAAATTCCAAGTTCTCTTTTCTTTTTTGTAATCAAATTTCCCATGTCACTGTGATCCATGGTGTATCCTCCGACACTGACATAGTTTGAATCGGTGTTAAACCAAATTGGCCTCTTATTACCTTTGATTTTGAGGGAATACAAGGGTGGAAAAATAAAACGAAATTGAGAAATTGAATCGATATCTAACCAGTTTTCAACACTTTCTTGCCCATTGTGCTTTATAGTTATGGATTGATTTCCAAATTGAACAATAGCAAAATTGTCCTTAACCACAAAGAAAAAAACTAGTAAAATAACTCCAGTAACTCCAAATGCTATAGTCGTAATTAGGCTTGTAGGCCCTGTCTCTCCGTTTAATTCAACTGCATTTGGGAAAATATATGAAAGCAGTGGCACTGCTATTACAATAAGTGCCGCCCCTAAAAATATGTACTTAAAGATAAAATGATAAGTGCGATTACTCTCCATTGAGCTTAAGTATATGAATTGATCTAGAATTGTATGGTAACTTCAGAAATGCAGTCTCCAGACTGCATTTCTTTAGGTCCAAGTCATGAGACTTGAACCCCTTCGCTATATTATTACTCTATCCCGTCCAACTCACTCAATTCCAACCAAGTCAGTTCCAATTCTTCTAATTCAGCATCGATAGCGAGCATTCGAGAAGAGATTTTCATCAGTTCCTCATGGTCAGAATTTCCACCGCTGATCTTCTCGGTAAGTTCAGATTTCTCTTTTTCTAGCTTCGCTATTGTTTCATTCACAGTTTTGAATTCCTGCTTCTGCTTGTAGCTAGCCTTAGTTTTGGTCGGGTTAGGAATAGCTACAGGCTCTGCCTTAGCAGCTGGTTCTTGGCTTTTCTTTTCCACTTTTTTGCCACCTGATTGAAGTTCGTCTTTCTGAACTTCACGGAACTCAGAATAATTACCTGGGAAATCAGAAATCTCTCCTTCTCCTTCGAATACAAACAAATGCTCCACCAGGCGATCCATGAAATATCTATCGTGAGACACGATGATCAAACAACCTGGGAAGGAATCCAAAAACTCCTCCAGCGTGTTCAGCGTCATCAAATCTAGATCATTGGTAGGCTCATCGAGAATCAGAAAATTAGGATTCTTGATCAAAACCATCAGTAGCTGAAGTCTTCTACGCTCGCCACCGCTTAGTTTTGCAACTGGCGTATGTTGCTGCTTTGGAGGAAATCCAAACTGCGTCAAAAATTGTGAAACTGTAATCGTAGCACCACCAGCGATGGTAACTACTTCAGCAACTTCCTTTACGATATCTAACAGACGCTTTTCTTCATCGAAACTACTTTCTTCCTGTCTGTAATAACCAAAGGCAGTAGTTTGTCCTATAGATACGGTTCCTTGATCCGGTGCCATTTGTCCGGTGATCATATTGAGGAAAGTGGTCTTTCCAGCACCATTTGGACCTACAATCCCAACTCTATCTTTCTTCTTGAATGTATAAGAGAAGTCATTGACGATAGTTTTGTCGCCAAATGCCTTGTTCATTTTTTCGATCTCAATGATCTTGTTTCCCAATCGCTGAGTCGTAACGGTCAACTGAATATCGCGTTCTTCTCGCTTCTGGGAAGCTTTTTCTTTGGTATCTTCGAAAGCATCCACGCGGTATTTTGCTTTGGTGCTTCTAGCCTTAGGCTGACGGCGAATCCAGTCTAATTCTTTTTTATAAAGGCTTTTGGCTTTTTCGAGTTCGATGTCTTCGATTTCCATACGCTCCTCTTTTTTGTCTAAGAAGTAGCCATAGTTTCCTAAGTAGCGATGGACTTTACCCTGATCGAGTTCTAGGATTTCATTAGTCACTTTCTCTAGGAAGTACCTATCGTGAGTTACCATGAAAAGTGCAAGGTTGGCTTTAGCCAAGTAGTCTTCCAGCCATTCGATGGTTTCCAAATCAAGGTGGTTGGTAGGCTCATCTAGAAGCAACAAATCAGGTTTCTCAAGAATAGCTTTTGCCAAAGCAACTCGCTTACGTTGTCCACCGGAAAGTGTTCCTACAGGAAGATCGGTATCATGAAGACCCAATTTGCCCAATACCTCTTTCACTTGATATTCAAAATCCCAAGCTTGGAAAGCATCCATTTTTTCAAACAATACCGACATCTTATCCGAATTGTCAATGCCACGCTCTGCTTCCAGCATGGCCTTGTGATAATCCTCGATCACCTTGAGAATTTCAGAATTACTTTGGTCGAAAATAGTCTGGTAGATGCTCATTGTACCTTCAAAAACTGGGTTTTGATGCACATAAGCTACTTTCACTTGCTGATTGGTACCAACTTGCCCAGTGTCAGGAATCTCCAAGCCCATGATAATTTTCATCAGCGTGGATTTACCAGCGCCATTAATGCCTACTAGGGCGATTTTCTGACCCTGAGAAATGCCAAAAGAGATATTGGAAAAAAGCTTGCGCTCACCGAAAGCTTTACTGAGGTTTTCAACCGAAAGGTAATTCATGCCGCAAAAGTAGGGAAAAGGCGGGCAATTAGTAAGTTAAATTGATTCATGTTCTCTACTTACTAGAGATTTATAAATTTCAATTGCCAAAAATCAGCTCGATTTGACTGGAAATACGGTTCAAAATTCAGAATAAATGAGCTGTATTTTATGAGTTTTACTGTTTTTTAGAGCCGTATTCTAAAATGATCTTGAGCAAAATATGTCTGATTCATCTAACCAACCTTTTTTTCTACACTTCAAAGAATCTTGACTCTCCTATCTTGATACTTCTCTCTAGTTACTTGCTACTCCGAAAAGTCTTACCTTTGCGTCTATGGAAGCAATTCAGAAAAAAGACATCCGTAAGCTATCTCTAGCGCAGTTAGAAGAATTCTTTTTGGCGCAAGGAGATAAGAAATTCCGTGCCAAGCAGGTATATGAATGGCTGTGGAACAAGTCTCTGAAGAACTTTGACGAGATGAGCAATATCTCACTGAGTACCCGAGAAATGCTCAAAACACACTTTACAATCAACCATATTCAGGTTGATCTAATGCAGCATTCGACTGATGGTACAATCAAGAATGCAGTAAAACTCTACGATAGCATGATCGTCGAGTCGGTTTTGATTCCTACTACAAAGAGAATAACTGCCTGTGTTTCTTCTCAGGTAGGTTGTAGCTTGGATTGCAATTTCTGTGCGACAGCCCGACTGAAGCGTATGCGAAATCTAAACCCAGACGAGATCTATGATCAGGTAGTTGCTATCAAGGATGAGGCTGAGAAGTATTTCCAGCGCCCACTGACCAATATTGTTTTTATGGGAATGGGTGAGCCATTGCTAAACTATGCCAATGTGCTGGAAGCGATAGATAAAATCACCTCTCCAGAAGGGTTGGGTATGGCTCCAAGGAGGATTACTGTTTCTACTGTGGGAGTTACGAAAATGATCCGTAAGCTAGCGGATGATGAAGTTCGCTTCAACTTAGCAGTGTCTCTTCACTCTGCGATCAATGAAACACGCTCCCGACTGATGCCTATCAATGACAGTAATCCAGTGGAAGAGTTGGGTGAATCATTGAAGTATTGGTATGAAAAGACCAAGCGAAAAGTCACCTATGAATATGTGATCTGGGAAGGAATCAACGACGATGAGCGGCACGCAAGAGCCTTAGCGAAATTCTGTAAGCTTATACCATCCAAAGTCAATCTGATCCAGTACAACCCTATCGATGAGGGAGAATTTCGTCAGGCTAGTCAAGAATCAGTAGATATGTACGTGCGAATATTAGAATCTCAGGGTATTATTGCCAAAGTCAGAAAGTCCCGCGGTCAGGACATTGATGCTGCCTGTGGACAGTTGGCCAATAAGAATGAGGTGGCTGAGTTGAACGAAGGCTAAGATTTGCTTTCTAAGCTAAAGCCAACTAATTTCTTGTCGAATTTTAACAATCCCATTTTATGAAAAAGGCTTTATTGATTTTTTGCGCCACATTTATGCTCTCTTTTATCGGGTTGGCACAAACTCAGGAACAGGGGAATGCCCGTTTCCATGGATTTGGAACGTATGGCTTGAATTACCATAACTTTGGAGTTGGGGCAGGAATTGAATACTTTTTTCTCGACAAATTTGCCTTGATGCCTAGCTATACCTTTGTTTTCCCGCAGGTAGGTAAGGAAAGTAATTTCAGCGCAGATTTACGCTACTATGTTTCAGAAGGTCCTTCCCAGCTGTATTTCATGGCAGGCTATAGCCAAACATGGGTAAATACCCAGCCAGATGGAGCAGGTACTAAGAGAAATCAGAAGGGAGCAAATGTAGGAGTGGGCGCTTATATTCGATTGACTGATGCGATCGGATTAAGTACGGAATTCCGTTTCCAAAGTCCTCTACCAAGAGAAGTTGGTTTTAGAGTTGGGTTTGCCATTCCGTTGTAGACAAAAATAGTAAGTATCAGGTTGCAAGTATTAAGACATTAGAATCAAGAACCTAGATAAAAGAGCCGAGGTAGTAACTTAATTCACTGGTTGAGGATCGATTTCTTCTGTCTCCCGTCTTCTGTTTTTTTTACTTCTTCGAAAACTCAAACAATTTCCTTTTCTCTTCCTTATTCAGCGCTTCGTAGCCACGATCAGCGATTTTGTCCAAGATCTGATCAATTTCCTCCTGCGTTGCGTCGTTAGAACTAATCGGTGGAGGTGTAGATTTGGTAGCCTTTGTGAACGATGAGAAACCTCCGCTGCTTGAGGTTTTCGCTTTGCGATAAGAGACTTTTACTTTGTTTTTATTACCAGAGAAAAGATCCTCAAAGAATATTCCGACTTTCTGAACAGGTACTCCCCAGTCATTTCCTTTGCGCAGCTGTACGATATATAAGTAGCCAAGAAGTGCGCCTCCAATGTGAGCGATATTTCCTCCTGCATTTGGTCCTATCGTTTGTGCAAACGAATAAATAACATAAAATGCTGCTATGTAAACAATCTTTACTGGACCAAGTAGAATGAGATGAAATGTCGTATTGGGACTAAGCGTAGCTGCTCCAACAACTATGGCTAAGACTCCAGCACTAGCCCCTAGCATCAATGAACCATCTACTGAGCTACTGAAATATGGTGAGAGATTGTAAATTAATATATAGAAAATAGCTCCAGATAGCCCTCCTAATATGTACAAATTTGTCAGTTTTCTACTCCCTAAAAATTCGTGAATTAATTGCCCAAACCAAAAGAGGAATAATAAATTCCCTAGAATATGCCAGAAATCGACATGCAGAAACATGTAGGTAAATATTGTCCACGGCTGAATTGCTAGTCTAGGAATTGAAGCAGGCATCATTAAATAATCTAATGCAGCTTCATACAATGGTTTCATTCCCCCGATGGTCATAAACACCCGGAATACCAGCACGACGAAAAACACCAAAATGTTGATCGCAAGCAGTTTATAAAGACTGTTGTCGCTGTGCTTAAAAGCGTTCCGAAGATTATCCCAAAAGTTACCGTACATAATTAATAAAAACTGTTTCTGTCTTTTTTCCAGAAGTAAACTAATATACCACCAATCACCAATCCGCTGAGGTGGGCAAAGTGTGCTACGTTGTCCAGCGGATTATTCACAAATACGTTATATATGGTATAAAGGCTGTAGAAAAGCACCATATATTTTGCCTTGATCGGTATCGGAGGGAACAGCAGGAATAGCTGCGTGTTGGGAAAAAGCATCGCAAATGCGATCAAAACCCCGAAAAGCGCACCTGAGGCACCGACCATCGGTACATTGCCTTGAATGTCCAAAATCGCATCCAATGTTTGCTTCGCCTGGCTGATTTTATTTGGATCATCAGGATTACGACTATAGGCATCCACAAAGTCAAACACGGAGCTTTGGAAAAAACCACGGTTTTCCAAGACCAACTTGTTAAAAGATTCGGGGTTTGGATTGTTTTGGAACATCGCCACTTTTTCCTCCAAATTGTTCATTCTATAGGCAGTATAACCTGAGTAAAGAACTCCTGAACCAACTCCACAAACCATCCAGAGAATCAACAATTTCTTTGGTCCCAGAAATTGCTCTAACAAAGGTCCGAAGATCATAAGTCCGAACATATTGCCGAACAAATGCCAGAAATCTGCATGCATAAACATGTAGGTCAGGAACTGGAATGGCTTGAAATATGGGCTGTGAATGTAGTATAGCGCAAACCAATCATTCAGCTGAGGAAAGATAAAACGGGATACGATAAGCAGTGCCACGTTGATAATAAGTAGGTTTTTAACTACCGGTGTAATATTTCTAAACATGCTATTTGCCGAAGAAAGAATGAATACTGCTTAAATCTAATTTCACAAAGGTTTTGTTCCCGCCCAATCCATAATTTGGATTTTGACAGGCAAAAAGCTGCCCAACGAGGGTTTCCATTTCTTGTGAATTTAGTTTTTGTCCTTTTTTCAAAGACGATTTACGCGCCAAAGAGCGCGCTAGATTTTCTCGAGTGTCGAGCGAAAGCTCACTTTTGAAATGTTTGTATTGTTCAAGAAGCCCTTCGAAAAGCTCCTTTTCATTTTTAACTGGGATGTCAGCCGGAACACCTTGAATCAATACCGTGTCTTTGCCAAACTCAGAGACCATAAAGCCCAAGCTGTGCAATTCTGGCATGATATCCATCACCAATGCATAATCAGATGGCCCTAGATTGATGGTAGGAGGGAAAAGACACTGCTGAGAAGTCCCTTGAGCGAGTTTCAGCTGGCGCAAATAGCGCTCATACAATATACGCTCATGAGCTGTCTGCTGATCTATGATAAGAAATCCAGTGGACATCTGAGCGATCACATAGCTAAGTTCTACCTGAAAAGTAGCTCCCGTAGATTCCGTCTCAGCGCGTCTAGGGATCAGTTCAGTGGCTTCGTCTGGCTTTGCCCGACTTTCAAAAGTTAAAACCTCTGTTTCTTCGTTTGGAGTAGATCGGTTGATGTCTCTGCTGGGTTGTTGGGTTCCTTCAAATAATTTTTCCCAGCCAGAAGTGCTGGCTTGCTTGAATTCGGGGGTATTGAATGATTTGTAGCTGTATTCACGATCCACTTGAGCTTTTTTCTCAGGATCTTTATCCCATTTCTCATTGAAATTCACATCCAGACTAAAGTCCAGCGAAGGAACGACATGATGTGCGCCTAAAGCCTGCTTTACAGCAGACCGGATGACTGCATAGATAGTACGCTCGTCGTCAAACTTGATTTCAGTTTTGGTTGGATGAACATTGATATCGATATGCGAAGGATCGATTTCTAGGAAAAGCACATAGAATGGATGCTGATCCGGTTGCAATAAACCTTCGAAAGCAGAGCTCACTGCGTGATTCAAGTAGCTGCTCTTGATGAAGCGATTGTTGACAAAAAAGAATTGCTCGCCACGGGTTTTCTTGGCATTTTCAGGCTTTCCTATGTAGCCTTTCACATTTACATGTGGAGTCATTTCCTCGCATGGTACGAGTTGACCTTGATAGTTTTTGCCGAAAAGGCCTACAATCCTATGGCTGAGTTTGCCAGGAGTGAGGCTATAAACTTCTAGATCTTGCTGAAATAGAGAAAATCCGATTTCAGAATATGAAAGTGCTACTCGCTGAAATTCATCCACGATGTGGCGCATTTCTACAGGATTTGACTTCAGGAAGTTTCTGCGGGCGGGCACATTGAAAAACAGGTTTTTCATAGAAACCGAGGTTCCTACATTTCCTGCAAATGGCTCTTGTTTCTTTACTTCTGAGCCTTCGATTTGGATCAAAGTTCCCAGTTCTGATTCGGCTTGGCGGGTTTTCAGTTCTACCTGAGCGACCGCAGCGATAGACGCCAAAGCTTCTCCTCTGAATCCGAATGTTCTGATAGAAAATAAGTCTGCTGAACTTCGGATTTTTGAAGTAGCATGGCGCTCAAAACTCATACGAGCATCAGTTCCAGACATGCCTTTACCATTGTCTATTACTTGGATGAGCTGTTTTCCAGATTCTTTTACGACCACCTGTACTTGGGTAGCGCCAGCGTCCACCGCATTTTCAAGGAGTTCCTTAAGCGCGGAAGCTGGTCTTTGAACTACTTCTCCTGCTGCGATTTGATTGGCTATCGCATCGGGAAGGAGTTGGATAATATCACTCATATTTCTTCTTGGGTTTTAACCTGAAGAAAAAGTAGATAGCTGCTCCCAGCGCTAATAGGTATCCCATATATTCAAATATCACTGGGCCTAAATATACATAGCCGAAGATGGATCCGAGGAGTAATAGAAAAATGAAAGTTCGGATCATGGCTGTAGAGGCAAATACATTTACGCCTTCTCGTTCCTTTATTCCTTTATGCTGCGCAAAAGATCCACGGATACCTGCGCCATAAGATCCAATATCATGTGAAGAGCCGTCACTTTTTTCCAAAAGTCCCTGTGCTTCCAAGTCTTTCTTGATTTGGGAGGTTCTTTGTTCGATTTCCTCCCGTACAGGATCATAATATCTAGGTTTGATATCAAATCTCATCGGTGCGGCAGTACGAAATACAGAAGGAAATTTCATATGATTATAATTTGTTTTTGAAAGGACATATGGAATCTCGCATAGATTATAATCTTCTTGGTGTGGGCTGACTTCCACATGCTCGATTTCATGACATTTTAAATATTAATTCTAGTCTCACGTTAAGTAAAAGCACAAAGGGAGAATAAGTTCCAGTACAATACACCAGATATCAAATTTATGACCTTTTTAACCCTATTTACGGTTCGATGTTACCTTATCTTTAGTAACTTCATTTATCAAGCAAATGCATCCAGCTACAGGATGTAAACTTGAGATATGGTAAGCGATGAGAAAAGCCAGATTCGCTTTCTGAATCGGTCGCCCGTACAAATTTATTTTAAAAGTTAAGGATTAAAAATTTACTCAAGCATGAGCAGTAAGCTTTGGAGAGTTTTCGCAGTTGGTATTATAGCTCTTACTTTTTCCTCCGGGAAAATCGATGAATCATTAAAAATAGGTGATCCCCTTTCTACGACTGACTCGATGGCTCAGTTGAATTGGGTGGATTCGGTATTCAATAGTCTGACTTTTGATGAGCGTTTGGGGCAGCTTTTTATGGTTGCGGCTTACTCTAATAAAGATCAAAAGCATGTAGATGAAATCAGTAATCTTATAAAAACAGAGAATCTTGGAGGTTTGATTTTTTTTCAAGGTGGGCCAGATAGGCAGGCACGCCTGACTAACCTCTACCAAGCTCAGTCCAAAACCCCGCTGTTCATTGCTATGGATGCAGAATGGGGGATCGGTATGCGACTCGATTCAATTCCTGATTTCCCAAAGGCAATGACTTTGGGAGCTGTGCAAAATCCTGATTTGGTGTATGCCATGGGAAAGGAAATGGCACGTCAATTTAAGGAGCTAGGTATGCACATCAATTTTGCCCCAGTAGTAGATGTGAATTCCAATCCTGATAATCCTGTGATTGGGTATAGAGCTTTTGGAGGCGATAGAGAAGTTGTCACCACGCATGCGATTTCTTATATGAAAGGCCTGCAGGACAATGGGGTGATTGCGAATGCGAAGCATTTTCCAGGCCATGGAGACACAGAGGCTGATAGCCATTATTCATTGCCAGTGATTAAGAACCTTGAGCAGCGGATTTGGGATGTGGATTTGTATCCTTATCAGGAGCTTTTCAAAGAAAACTTGATGTCTGTGATGGTTGCACATTTGAATGTGCCCAGCTTGGATGATGCTGGTAATATACCCACTAGTCTTTCGAAAAAAGTAGTGACAGATTTACTTCAAAATCGAATGAATTTTCAGGGTTTGATTTTCACGGACGCTCTTAATATGAGAGGCGTGGCGATAGCAAATTCTCCTGGGGAAGTGGATTTGAAGGCTTTGTTGGCAGGAAATGATGTATTGCTCTATTCTCAGGATGTTGCAAAAGCTAAAATACTAATTAAGGCAGCCGTTGCTGACGGTAGAATATCTGAAAAGGAAATTGATCGCAGAGTAAAGAAGATTTTGCGAGCTAAATATTGGTCTGGATTGAACGAATATAGACCTATCAATACGTACAAATTGGTGGAAAGGCTGGATACGCCCGAGACTGAGTCTATCATAGAGGACCTCTATGCAGATGCCATGACAGTGGCTGTGAATAAGGGAAATCTTTTGCCCTTCAAGAATTTGGACCTAACCAGTTTTGCGAGTTTGAGCATAGGAGATGAAGGAAAGGATTTCAAAAAGTACCTGAGTAAATACGCGAAGTTTGAGCATTTCAGTATTGACAAAGCGGCTAATGAAACTACTCACTACAATACTATGAAGCAGTTGGAAGACTTCGATGTGGTGGTAGTAGGTGTGATGGGAGTGACGAATAGTCCATCAAGGAAATTTGGAGTATCTCCAAGTGATGTGCAATTCATCAAAGATTTGGCAAAGCGTCAAAAGGTAGTCACGGTGCTTTTTGGAAATGCGTATGCTGCCCAGCAGTTGGATGGCATAGGGAATGTTGTTTTCGCTTATGAGAATAATGCTGTGACACAGGAGATGGCACCACAGATACTTTTTGGAGCTAGAGATGCAAAAGGAATATTGCCAGTTACTGTAAATGGTGAGTTTTCACATGGGGTTGGTGGATATATGAAGTCTATCAATAGGCTTTCTTATGGCACGCCAGAAAGCGTTGGTCTGGACGGGAAAATCTTGGACAAAATAGATGCAGTAGCAGAAAAAGCAATACGAATACAAGCTACTCCGGGGGCAAATGTGTTGGTGGTGAAAAACGGAAAGGTCGTTTTCGAAAGATCCTATGGGAGCTTAGAATACAAGTCTAGCCCTGCTATGAATTCCGAAACAGTATTTGACTTGGCTTCTATTACTAAAGTTTTGGCAACAACTCAGGCGGTAATGTTTCTGGAAAGCAGAGGCGAGTTGGATATGAGACATTCCTTGGGAGATTATTTACCAGAACTGAAAGGAACAAATAAAGGGAAAATGGTGCTTAGTGATGTGATGGCTCACGAAGCTGGACTTATTGCCTATATCCCTTATTATGCTCGCACAGTCGAAGCGGGTCAATGGAGAGGGGATTATTACAAGCCTATGTCTTCAGTTGGTTTTACAAGACCAGTGTCCAATGACATGTTTGGAATGGATGCACTTCGTGATAGTATCTGGCACTGGACAGTGGAGTCGAAGATTACCCCCATACCTCGAGGAGCTAGTAAGCATGCCTATGTGTACTCAGATCTTACGATGTATTTGATGCAGGCTGTAGTGGAGCGAGTAGTGAATCAGCCTTTGGAAACATTCATGGATCAGAATTTTTATGCTCCATTAGGACTTAGTACCATGACTTTCAATCCTGCTTTGAAAATGCCTATTAATAATATCGCTCCCACCGAGAATGATATTACTTTCAGAAAGAGACAAGTTCAGGGCTACGTTCATGACCCTGGAGCAGCCATGTTTGGTGGAGTAGCGGGACATGCTGGGCTTTTTGGCAAAGCCAATGACTTAGCAGTGATGATGCAAATGATGCTCAACGAAGGAAGCTACGGAGGAGTAAATCTGATTAGTCCCGAAACAGTAAAGAAGTTTACCAAAAATCAATCTCGTCAAAGCCGAAGAGGCTGGGGCTGGGATAAACCAAACACTCAGGTAGGCAGTGGAGGGTCAGCGGGTGACTTGGCTCCAAAATCTACTTTTGGACATACTGGTTTCACTGGAACTTGTGTCTGGGCGGATCCTGAAAATGATCTTATCTATGTATTTCTCTCCAATCGTGTTTATCCCGATGCTACGAATACTAAATTATTGAAAGAAGGAATTCGTACTGATATCCATGATATCATTTATGAGGCAATGGGTAAGAAATAGTCTTTCTAAAAAGGCAATTTTGCTAAATCCACATTTCCTCCTGAAAGGATAATCCCCACTTTTTTGCCCCTGAACCTATCTTGATTGGCAAGCAAAGCAGCTAAGGGAACAGCGCAAGATGGCTCTATCACGATTTTCATTCGCTCATAAATCAGGCGCATGGCTTCGATGATTTGAGGGTCAGAAGCAAGTAGAATGTCAGAGACATATTCTTGGATCAACTCGAAATTCAAAACTCCCAAGGAAGTCAATAAACCATCTGCAATGGTATTTGGGCCTGATTGTGGGATTATTTTTCCAGCATGAAAAGACTGGAATGCATCATCGGCACCTTGTGGTTCTGCCGCGATTACCTCAATGCTTGGATTTAGGTAATGAGCTGTCAGAGCTGTCCCTCCAAGTAAACCTCCTCCTCCCACTGGAGCGATGATGATATCTAAATTTTCTTGATCTTCAATAAGCTCTAAAGCACAAGTCGCCTGACCTTCGATCACGTCCATGAAATCATATGGAGGAATGAAAGTGGCTCCAGTTTTCTTCACAACCTCATCCAATGTGGTTTCTCGTGCTTTGAGATTTGGTTCGCACTCGATGATCTCTCCACCATAGCCTTTCACGGCTTTCTTTTTGATCTCCGGCGCATTGGATGGCATGACGATGTAAGCAGGAATTCCCGCTACTTTCGCGGCTCTGGCCAATGCCGCAGCGTGATTTCCACTGCTATGTGTTGCTACTCCCTTTGCTTTCTGTAAATCTGTAAGTTTCATCACAGCATTTGCAGCCCCCCTTGCTTTGAAAGCTCCAACTTTCTGGAAGTTTTCACATTTAAAAAAAATCTTACAACCTGCGATTTCATTGATTGCTGAAGATGTTAGAACAGGCGTACGGTGAATAAAAGGTTGAATGCGATCGTGTGCAGCTTGAATATCAGCGAGAGAAGGGAAAGTGGTTTGCATGGGTTGAAATTAATGAGAAAAAGAGAAAAGAGATTTAGAGATTGGAGAAAATAACCAGCACTTTAAGATGATTATATATCTTTCGCCATGAATTGGAATGAGATTGATTTTTTCCCAGTTATGGGTGAAAAGCTAACTGTAGATAACACTGTCAAGTTGGATTTTAGTCCTACGAATTCAGAGTTGGAGCGTGTGGACTTAGCAAATACTTCTGCGTTTGATGCGTATGTGACTCAGCAGATTAAAAACTCCAACAGCAAATATGGGATAGGTGGCTACCTAGAGCACAGAGCTATTTATCGTAGAAGTACGGTCTTTGCGACAGCAGAAGCTGATTTCCGAAATATTCACTTAGGAATAGATATCTGGACTGAAGCTGGCGCACCAGTTTTTTCACCTTTGGATGGGCGGATCCATAGCTATCAGGACAATGTTGGCTTTGGAAATTATGGGGCTACCATAATTTTGGAGCATGAGCTTTTTGGGGAAAAGCTTTTTTCACTTTATGGACATCTTTTTCTGTCTGATCTAGTAGGAATTGAAATTGGGCAAGAAGTAAAGTCGGGGGAATTGCTAGCTCACGTAGGCCCATTTCCGGAAAATGGTGATTGGCCACCACACTTGCATTTTCAGTTAATGCGGGATTTGATGGGGAATATGGGTGATTTTCCTGGCGTTTGTTCACAGCGAGAAGTTGATGATTACAAGGTGATTTGTCCAGATCCCAATTTGATTTTGCGAAGCGAAGTTCTTTAGGAATTGGCCTTTGTGATTAACCGCAATCCTTCCAGCGTAAGATTTTTGTCGATTTCCTCGAAAACTTCGGCAAGTGGTGTTAAAACTGAAGAAAGTCCTCCCGTAGCGATTACCTGAAAATTTTGCTGGGTTTCACTGGTTATTGCTTCCAGCATTCCCTTGACCAAACCCGTATACCCGTATAAAATACCAGCTTGAATCGCATGGATGGTGTCTTTACCTAGGGCAGATTCAGGCATTTTTAATTCTACTTCTGGTAGTTTGGAAGTGTTTTGGAAAAGTGAATTGAGTGCAGTTTTGAGCCCAGGAACGATATTGACTCCTATTATTTCACCTTTAGCATCTACCACAGTAAAGGTGAGTGCTGTTCCAAAATCCACTACGATTAAGGCTTTACCATATTTCGAATAGCCTGCCATCACATTACAAATCAGGTCTGTACCGATTTCATTTGGCCGAAGGCTTTTTATAGGAAGCTTCTGAAAACTGGCAGGTGAAATAAGGTAAGGCTGAGTACCGATGTAATTTTCGCAAAACTGAAGAATCTGCTCATTGATCTCCGGAACTACAGAGCTGAATCCTATTTGTGTTATATCATTAGGACTTATACCATGCTCCAAAAAGTACATAGGCACTTTTTTGTGAAGTTGCGCGGCGAATTTGGAAGATTGTGTTTCGATCCGAAAGTGATTTTTCCAGCTTTTACTCACTTCATCATAAAGCGCAAAAACCACATTTGAATTTCCTGCATCGATTGCTAAAAACATTGTTTCTCGGATTTGATTAAATTAGCCTTTCCCAAAATTAAACGGATTTATAAACTTTGAACATGTATACGCTAAGAGAAGGAAAAATCGAGGACCTACCTCGAGTACTGGAATTGATAAATGAGCTGGCACTTTATGAGAAAGCGCCTGAGCAAGTCACGAATACGCTTGCTATGATGGAAGAAGATGGGTTTGGTAAAAATCCTGTTTTTGGAACGTACCTATGTGTAAAAGACGAAACATCTGAGATCGTCGGCCTTGCGATTTATTATTATCGCTACAGCACCTGGAAGGGACGTAGAATTTACTTGGAAGATCTGGTAGTGACTCAGTCTGAACGTGGTAATGGCGCTGGAAAACTGCTTTTTGATCGTATTATGAAGAAAGGTCTGGAGGAAAGTTGTACTGGAATGATGTGGCAAGTACTGGACTGGAATGAGCCAGCAATCAATTTTTACAGAAAATATGGCGCAACACTAGAAGCCGGCTGGCTAAATGCTCACCTGCAAGACTATGAAATCAAACAGATTCTCGATTAAGAGCTGATTAAAATATTGCAAATGCGATATGTAAGTATTGCATTTGCAATAAATTCTTCTAACTTAGTGTAGGTTAATTGAATAGCTATGACACACACTTGGAAAATATCATTTGGAGAGGCGGGAGCTGAGACAATTCGTACAGGCAATGATGCCTATTATTTCTTTCAAGAAGCTATTTCTATGGTAAGCGAGCCAGCAGCAGTTTATGATGTAGCTGTTTCTTTTCACGATACCGGAGAGATTTTCGACTTTCTGGATTTCACCCAGCAGGATGTCTCGGAGGTGCTAGAAGTGGATCCGAGTACCTTATCTCGCTGGCGCAAAGAAGACAGAAAGCTTACGAAGATGCTTACGAAGATTATTTTGGAAATGGATCAGGTGATAGCAAAGGGCATCAGGATATTCGGTTCGGAGGAGTTGCTTTCGCAATGGCTTCATGCTGAGAACACATCCCTTGGGGATCAAAAGCCATCTACACTAATGAAGAGTCCTTATGGAGTTGATCGTGTGGATGAGGCGATGGAAGCGATGTCTTGGGGAGCTATTCTGTAGGTGGTGACATATTTTCGACTTATTGAAAATCTTCCAGGTAGAAGTTCACTTGGCTTTGGTCTGGGAGCTGGAAGGTGGAATCAATACGGTACCCCGATTATCTACGGATGCAGTATTTCTTCACTCAACTTCCTAGAGTTGCTAAGTATCAAAGGAGCTGTAGTCACTGAAAGTAAGTGGAAGCTTGTCGTACTTGAGATTCAGACTCCAATTCCAGAATTAGATGCTTCGCAGTTGCCAGCTGACTGGAGAAACAGACCTCATCCTCGATCAACTCAGGAGTTTGGTACAGCCTGGGCAAAAGGAATGATATCTCCAGTTCTTAGAATTCCATCTTGCCGAATTCCTCTAAATATCTATCCTGCCGAGCATAATCTTTTGATCAACCCGCTACATGCTGACTTTCAAAATTCAGTAAAAGTCGTTGACGAATGGGATGTGAGTTTTGAGGTGAATTCGTAAGGATTCGAAAAATTGTTCAGAGTGGGAATTGAAAATCCCCCTAACCCCCTTTGAAAAAAAGGGGGAATTACGAAAATTGAAACTCAGACATTACTGCCATGAATCTTTTCAAATAAACATCGAAGGAATAAGTAGTACCAAAAAAGACCGGGGTTTCCGGTCTTTTTTGGTACTACTCACTAGGTTGAAAAAACCGAGCTAATTTATGATTTTAGGCTGTAGTTAGGAGCTTCTCTGGTTACAGATACGTCGTGTGGATGAGATTCTTTCACGCCAGCTGAGGTGATTTTCACGAATTTACCATTGTTCTGAAGATCTTCTATAGTCGCTGTACCACAGTATCCCATTCCTGCCTGAAGTCCACCTACAAGTTGGTATAGAACTTCAGATACCAAGCCTTTGAAAGGAACTCGACCTACGATTCCTTCCGGAACGAGCTTTTTGATATTTTCTTCAGCGTCTTGGAAGTAACGATCTTTGGAACCAGATTCCATCGCTTCCAAAGAACCCATGCCTCTGTAAGATTTGAATTTTCTTCCTTGGAAAATGATCATTTCCCCAGGAGCCTCTTCAGTTCCTGCTAGTAATGATCCGATCATAATAGAACTTCCGCCAGCAGCTATTGCTTTGACCAAGTCACCAGAATAGCGAACTCCACCATCTGCGATCACAGGTACGCCACGACCTTTCAGAGCTTCTGCACATTCATATACCGCAGATAATTGAGGGACACCTACGCCTGCAATGATTCTAGTAGTACAGATTGATCCTGGGCCTACTCCGACTTTGACGGCATCAGCTCCAGCATCCGCAAGTGCGATAGCCGCTTCCGGTGTAGCAATATTTCCTACGATTACCTCTAAGTCTGGGAAAGCATCTTTGATTCTTCTGCAAGTGTCAATTACTCCTTTGGAATGGCCATGCGCAGTATCGATAGAAACTACATCAACTCCTGCATTTTTCAATGCTTCGACTCTCTCCACGATATCTGCAGTAACACCTACAGCTGCGCCTACACGAAGTCTTCCATACTCATCTTTACACGCATTTGGCTTGTCCTTTCTTTTCAGAATATCTTTGTATGTGATGAGTCCTGATAGTTTATATTCATCATCTACTATCGGAAGTTTCTCAATTTTATATTCCTGAAGTACTTCCTCTGCCTGCTCCAGTGAAATTCCAGATTTGGCAGTAATCAGGTTTTCAGTTGTCATAATCTCCCGAATAGGACGATTCTGATCTTTAATGAAGCGAAGATCCCGGTTGGTAATAATGCCCTTCAAAACTTTGTTCTCATCGACTACCGGAATACCACCAATATTGAATTCGCGCATGATGTTCTCAGCATCTCGAACTTTTGCATCTATGTGAAGCGTGATAGGATCTAGAATCATACCTGCTTGAGAGCGCTTTACTTTGCGTACTTGCGCTGCTTGCTGCTCGATAGACATGTTCTTGTGAACAAATCCAAGTCCACCTTCTAGCGCTATGGCAATAGCTAATTCAGCCTCTGTTACCGTGTCCATGGCAGCGGAAACCAAAGGAATGTTTAGCCTGATTTTCTTGGTGAGTTGAGTAGAGGTATTCGTGTCGCGGGGAAGGACTTCTGAATAACCTGGGACAAGAAGCACGTCATCGTAGGTGAGTGCTTCGTAAAGGAATTTATCTGAATTTGTATTCATGGCAAATATTGGTATGTAGGAACCCTATTTGCACGTCAAAGTTAAAAACAAATTCTTTAGCGAAACCAGTTAAGTACAAAAAAATATGGGATCCGCAATTATATTTTGTAGATCCCATATTTAGGTAAGTTTAAGAAATAGTATTAAGCTTCCTTTTTCTGAAGTCTAGCAATATAGAATCCATCAAAGCCACTTTCCTGCGCCAGGACTTTTTGATCTTCGATTAATGTGAAGTCTTTTCCCGCTTCACTTTCCAAGAATTTGGCGATTTGATCCTGATTTTCAGATGGCAAAATACTACAAGTAGCATAGACCATTTGTCCACCTGGCTTCACCATGGAAGGGTAGCTTTGAAGGATTTCCTGTTGTGTCTGACGCACTTTCTCTATAGATTCTTCACTCAGTTTCCACTTGGTGTCAGGATTTCTACGAAGAACTCCCAAGCCAGAACAAGGAACGTCTAACAGTAATCTATCAGCCGTTTCTTTCATTCTTTTGATGGTCTTAGAACCTTCAATCACCTTGCGCTCTATGATCGCTACGCCATCACGACGAGCTCTCAATTTAGTTTGCTGAAGTTTCCATTCTTCCACATCCATGGAAAGAACTTTTCCTTTGTTTTGCATCAACGCTGCGATGTGAAGGGATTTTCCTCCAGCACCTGCACAGGCATCAATTACTCGCATTCCAGGCTCTACTGCTAGTGCTGCGGCAACTAATTGCGAGGAAGCATCTTGTACTTCAAACATCCCTTCTTTGAAAGCAGGGTTGCGGAATACATTGGTTCGCTCATCAAGGATCAGTGCATCTGGATAACCTTTCACAATGTGTGTGTGGATATTGTCTTCTGCCAGTCTGTTTTTCAAGCGCTCACGTGTAGTTTTTAGTGTATTGACACGTAAAACCACTTGTGCTTCCTGATTCAAACTGTGGATTTCAGCCTCCCATTTGTCACCCAATTCTTTTTTTCCTAGATCAAAAAGCCAATCAGGAACAGACTCCAACTTGGCAGGATCATCCAGTTTCTCATACTTTTCTTTCAGCTTGTCAGGATTGATTCTTGCAAACTCCTCCCATGGAGGAAGCGTATGCCCCTGCATCAACCAATAGGTGCCAAATAGATCATAAGGCTCCTTACTTGGGCTCAAAAAGTTGATCAGACGCCACCAACGAACCATTTCATAAGTAGTTTCTGCAATGAAAGAGCGATCACGTGCACCCCATTTTGGGTTGGATTTCAGTGTTCTTTCGATCACTTTATCAGCGTACTGACCTTCTTCAAAAATTGCTGCAAGTGCGGTATGAACTCCGCGGATGGTGTTGTTGTGTAATTTCATGTGTTTATAATTTATTTTTAAAACCTACATAGCCTGTCCCGATTTTTCTTCGGGAGAATCTCGAAGCATTTATAATCATCTCTCTGGGTGACTTTTGAGTCGTGCTCGATCTCATAGGAAATAAATTCTGCACAAAGGTAGTTTTTCTTTCTGAGTCTGTCAGAATGAGATTTTAAAAGGGTTGAAAAACTGTGCATTGAGAATGTGATCTTAGTTTCTAAAATAGAAATTTTGGTTTAATACCTTTACAATTCAATCCTCCAAACACCATTTCGCTATGCCTACCTTTCAAGCCCTCTTTTCTTCTTGGGCTACAAAACTTTCGATCTACGAGAAGCAAGAGGCTGAATCAATCGTTAGCTGGCTTTTTGAGCATCATCTAGGTTGGACCAGAACGGAGATTTTGAATGAAGCCGATGAAAGTTCCTTTCCTCCAAAGCTATTTGAAGACTTTGAGCGATTGAAAACAGGTGAGCCTATTCAGTATATCATGGGGAAAGGCCCTTTTTATGGAAGAGAGTTTTTCGTCAGTTCAGCTACTTTGATTCCAAGAAATGAAACAGAGGAATTGGTTCATATGATCATCAAAGAGAATCCAAAAGCTGGTTTGAGAATTTTGGACATAGGTACTGGAACGGCCTGCATTCCTATTTCATTGGCATTAGAGATGAATATTCCTGAAGTTTTTGCAGTGGATATTTCTGAGCAAGCATTGGAGATAGCCGCTCAAAACGCAAAAGCACTAGGTGCCAAAGTGACTTTTACAAACTGTGATATTCTGACTCAGACCCCAGAAGTCTCAGAACTAGATATTTTGGTAAGCAATCCGCCCTACATTCCTGAGCAGGAAAAATCTGAAATGCATAGAAATGTGCTGGATTTTGAGCCTGAATTGGCCTTGTTCGTCAGCAATGATGATCCGCTGATTTTTTACCGAGAAATAGCTGAAAAGGGTAAACAGTTACTGAAGTCAGGTGGAAAGCTTTATTTTGAAATCAATGAAAAATATGGGAAAGAAGTTGCTGAGTTGATGCAGAAGTTGGGTTATTCCGAAGTTCAGGTTTTGAAGGATCTGAATGGAAAGGAAAGAATTGCAGTTGGTAGACGCTCGATTTGAGTATCAAGACACTAGACTTAAGTATTAAGTTATTAGATTGTAATAATGATTGAAAAAATTCAACAAACTGAAAATCATCAATATCATTTTGCTTCATATCTGAAAAGGATAATGCTCATCCTTTTCTTATTAAGCCTTCCGACTATTGGATGGACTTGCACCTGCATGTCCCTAACTAAAAAAGATGTAAAAAAAATCACAAAGAATGCTGACTATGTTTTATTGGGCACTGCTGTTGAAAATGTTCATCATAATGACTCTATAAAAGCTACTTTGGATAGCGAAAAGTTTGGAATAGATGTAAAATTCAAAGTAGAAAAGATTTATAAGGGAAACTTAAAAACTGAATTCGTTTTTATCAATCAGTTTGAAACTGGCAACTGCATTCAAGCCTTCAGGTTTGGAGAAAAGTATATCATAGTTGGTACTCGAATAGAAAAATTTGAAAACCTCTGCCTTTTCAGTGAAGTAGTTTATAAAGAAGATAAAATTTTTGAGACCGTTGCTTCTCCACCTCCGCCACCAATTGGAGGGTTGACAATAAGGAAGATGAAATGTTACAATATTGAAATGGAACTTGTAGAACATTGGAATAAAATTGCGGAAAATGAAATCGTAGTATATACCAACCAATGCTCTTCATTCTATGCAGAAAGTACTTACGGAAAATACTTTAGCAAATGATTAAGATAATCCAAAATGATGCGACCTATCAAGACTATTTATCCAGAATAAATGAGATTTTTGATGCTGAGCAAGGAACACAGAAAGGTGATGAGTTAGAATTATTAGTAACTCTAGTCAAACTCTATGAACAAGAAAATTTTCAGTTACCAACTCTTGACCCGATAGAAGCAATAAAAATACGATTAGTGGATTTGGGTTTGAAGAACAAAGACCTCGAACCGATTATGGGTGATCCTGGAAATATTTCAAAGATATTGAAAGGTAAAAGAAGCCTAACTGTTGATATGATTCGTGGATTAAGTGAAAAGCTTGGTTTGCCTGTTGAGGTTTTAATAGGTAAATCAGACAAAGAAATAGCATAATCATATGAGCCAGAAAAAATGCCCGAATTGCGGAGAATGGTCGATTTGGACAAATAATTACGAGGATCGTTGTGAGCATTGCGGAGAGTTTCTATCTCCCGTAGAGCTTGGGCGGAAGGAAAAATTCAGAAAGGAGCAAGATCGCCAAGAAAAGGAATGGATGTTTTACATCAATCCTGAGGATTCTGGGATTAGAAAATTCTTTAAGAAATCCGGTAACCTGTTTTACACCGTGTTCATGGCTATCATGACTTTTATTATGTGGTTTATAGCCGCCTTGCCGGGATGATGGGTATTTTCAAAAAGCAGATTTTCATTTTTGCCTCCATCACTTTTTGGATTAATCAATACTTAGAAAAAGCGCTGGGAATAGTTGTGCCTGTTTACCATTCCTATGGGGATGATCTAATGGCGATGCCTGTAGTGTTTGGTATTTGCTTGCAATTAATGAGATGGTGGCACCCGAATGGCGAAGAACTCACTTTTACCACAAGACAAGTGGTCGTTGGCTTGGTGTGTTTTTCTCTGGTTTTTGAAGTTTTATTACCATTTAAATCAACGACTTACACTGCGGATCCACTGGATGTGGTTTGTTATGTTATTGGAACCTTAGTGTTTCTAAAGTTTATGAATAAACCTGCTCCCCAATCCAAAAAATCCCAGGTGCTTTGATTGTAGTATTTCCCTCTGGCACTTCCAGCATCGTAGCGTAAGTAATAGGCAAAATCAATTCGCCATTTTCATTTTGAATTTGCACAGGCATTCCCTCTTTGCCATGAATGTGGATGTTGCTTTCTGCAAACCACTTGTTGAATTCACCTGATTTCACAGGATAGTATTTCCAATCACCATCCAAAATGGTAAGATTTAGCAGCTCAAGTTTGTCATGCAGCTCAAGTGCTTTCAGGTGTGAAATGCCTACCAAATGCACTGCTTTGTGTTCAGTAGCTACTAGATAATCTACCCCTGTTTGCAAATAGTTTTCATCTAAGGAGTTGACGAATTTAACTGGATATTGCTCTTCCAGTAAATGTTGATTATCTGCTTGATAAGTCTCTGAAGCTAGAATGACATCTATTTTTATTCCCCAGCTCATAACTTGATCAAGTACTTTTTCGCTGACAAGGACAGTTGGAACCCATTCTAGCAGAGGAGAAACTTGATCAAATCGGATCTGGTCAACTTCTAAAATTAGTACAGCTGGCTCTTGTTTGTCTTTTACGAAATGGTGAGATGACATTAAGATTGGATTTTTCTATAGAACTCCAGTGAATTTTTATAAGCTAAGCCTTCTAAATCAGCTGCGCTTAATTTGTCTTCGAGGCTTTCAATTAGTGAAGGATATTTTCCGGCATTTTCCACTAGCGGGAAATAGAAAGGAAAGCGTGCTGGATCTCCAAAATCCTTGGTATAAAAATAATCAGCTCCAAAGCAGATGGACTTTTCGCCTCCAAGTTCAAAACCGCGAAGAATATGCTCAAATAATCGCTCTGGAACTTCAGGATCCAAGAAAGCTCTCAAGAAATTCACACCTATGATACCACCACGATGGATGATTTCCTTGGCAAACTCATCGGTAAGATTGCGGGGATGGTTCCAGATTTCTCTGAAATTGGAATGACTTGCAATCATTGAGATATCTAGCGTATTGCTATCGATATGATTCAAAATCCCTTCGGCAAGCATATCAGAGGTATGTGATAGATCAATCGGAATACTTTTGCCAGCCATGTAGTCTAGCAGCTTCTTTCCATCGTCTTTCAAGCCTATTCCTTTGGTATAATTACCGCCACCAAAGCGATTTTCGGTGTGATGTGTCAGGCTGATGTAAGCGAGCGATTTTACTTTTTCCAAAATAGCATCAAACTGGCTATAAATCTCTTTCCAGCTTGCCGACTCATTACCAAAGCCAGCAGCATTTTCTACAGAAGCTTTGATCCCGACACAGTTTTGCTTCTCCCAGTTTTGTAAAAAGTCTGCATCTACAAAAGCTAGATCGTTCTCATGCTTTTCTAATAATTCAGAGAAGATCTGAGCCTGTCTAGTTGCTAGATTCATGCTTTCTGGCCTTACGTCGGTGTAGATCGCTAAAATTTGCATCCTAACATTTCCGGCTTGAAGCCATGGAATTGCGCAGGCGATTTCATCTTTTGCGTATGGGTTCGCTCCCGGGATTTTTGCCAAATAAGACAACAAATCACAGTGCATGTCGATTATCGGAAAGCTCATCGTTTTTTGGGGTTAAGACAAAGTAAGCCAAAAAAAGCGTACGTTTTTTAATACTTTTAGGGAGGATTACAGTTAAGTAATCTTCGGATAGATTTTCAATTTTACCAGAAAAATTAGAGATATGGCCTTAGCTCAACCTTTCAACTTCAAAAAATGGATAGATGAAAATAGACATCTACTTAAACCACCAATAGGAAATCAGCAGGTTTACAAGGGGAATGATGACTTCATTGTGATGGTTGTAGGTGGTCCAAATTCCAGAAAAGACTATCATTCCAACGAGGGAGAGGAGTTTTTCTACCAACTAGAAGGCGATATCGTGCTGAAAGTTATCGAAGACGGAAAGCCAAAAGACATTCATATCCGAGAAGGAGAAATATTTCTACTTCCTGCTAAAGTTCCACATTCACCACGCCGTCCAGCAGAAACGATTGGTTTGGTAATAGAGCGCTACAGAAGAGCTGGGGAGATAGATGGATTCATTTGGCACTGTGAAAATTGTGGTGAAAAACTCTACGAGGAATTTTTCGAGGTGACAGACATTGTCACGCAGCTGCCTCCAGTTCAGGAGAGATTCTGGGGAAACCCAGAGAACCACACTTGTAAAAATTGCGGAACAGTAATGGAGAATTAATATGATGTCTGCTGATTGGTGCTGCCGAATCGATGTCGTTGAACAAAACCTAGGATGCTTTTGTCTTTAAAGCGTAGATAATTTGTCTTACTTAAAAGCTGTGATTATAGGGTTTTCGCCAGATACCAAATTCATCAACAGAATATTTGATTTTCAACATATAAGCCACATAATTCTATGACGAGTTCCGAAGGAGCAAAACTATTCATGACCCTGTACGAAGTGCAGGGTAAAAGAATCGATCTCATTTCGAGCCCTGAAAGGGCGAAACTATAAAGTAGCACCCCTACGGGGCTTCTTAACCAAGTTTTTCCTTTTCACCCGGCTATGCCGAGGGTCATGAATCGTATCAATCCTTCGGATCTTAATCGTCATATCCTATTTGACTACTGTCATGGTTTCGCGTAACTATAAAGAATTTATAACCCAACTATTCCAAAAATGAACTACCAATATTCAGCCCAATTCGCTCAGGAGATGGATGAGAGTGATGCTCTTTCACATTTTCGGGATAGGTTTCTTTTTCCGAAGGTAGATGGAAAAGACGCCATTTACTTTTGCGGAAACTCCCTGGGTTTACAGCCCAAATCAGCTAAAAATTACATAGCAAAGGAATTGACAAATTGGGCAGAAATGGGTGTAGATGGGCATTTCCATGGGGAAGATGCCTGGTTTTTTGCGAAGCAAAAGTCAAAACCTGCGCTAGCTGAGATCGTCGGCGCGCATGAGCATGAAGTGGTGGCGATGAATAATCTATCGGTGAATCTTCATCTCCTGATGGTTTCATTTTACCAGCCTACCAAGAGTTGCAATAGGATTATTGTGGAGGCCGGTGCTTTTCCTTCGGATCAATACATGCTGGAAACACAGGTGAAATTTCATGGCTTAAATCCAGAAGATGTTATAATCGAGCTTACTCCTCGAGATGGGGAGCACACGCTTCGCACTGAGGATATTTTGGCAGAGATAAGAAAACAGGGGGATTCGTTGGCCTTGGTAAATATGGCAGGTTTGCAATATTACACAGGTCAAGTTTTCGACATGAAAGCCATAACCGCTGCAGCACATGAAGTGGGAGCTTATGCAGGATTTGATTTGGCTCACGCAGCCGGGAATGCTCCACTGAGCCTCCATGATTGGGATGTGGATTTTGCGACTTGGTGTAGCTATAAATATATGAATTCAGGCCCAGGGAATGTTTCAGGCGTATTTATCCATGAGCGATTTGCGGAGCGTCCTGATTTAAATCGCTTTGCAGGATGGTGGGGACATGATCAGGAGCAGCGCTTTAAGATGGAAAAGGGCTTTGTGCCTATGCATGGTGCAGATGGCTGGCAGCTTTCCAACTCAGATATCATAGGTTTGGCAGTACATCAGGCATCTTTGGATATTTTTAAGGAAGCAGGAATGGGAAATTTGAGGCGTAAATCTGAACAGTTGACAGCATATTTAGCCTATTTAATCGAAGAAATCAGCGGAAAATCAGGGGTTTTGGAAATTATTACTCCTAAAAATCCTGCGGAAAGAGGCTGTCAGTTATCTTTGCACATTCATCGCGGAGGCAAGGCCGTATTCGATGAATGGTATAAACAAGGAGTTGTAGGCGACTGGCGAAATCCAAATGTGATCCGTCTGGCACCTACACCGCTCTATAACAGCTTCCTAGACGTGTTCCGTTTTGCACAGATTTTGGAACAATCTCTGAAGAAATTCGCTTAAAGGAAGCGTGGATAAAACAATCCAAATGGAAAAGAATCATGTTACTGTATTAGGAGCCGGATTAATCGGGTCCCTAATGGCTATATATTTAAAGCGCCAAGGTTTAGAAGTCGAGGTTTTTGACAAAAGGCCTGACAAGCGCAAGTCAACTTTCGAAGAGGGTAAAAGATCTATCAATATGGCACTTAGCCAGCGAGGATGGAATGCTTTGGAAGAGGTTGGACTGAAGGATAAAGTAATGCCTTTGGCCATTCCTATGTATGGTCGCAAGGTTCATGATGAGCATGGAGGCACTACTTTTATTTCTTATGGAAAAGAGAATCAAGCTATATACTCACTTTCCAGAGGAAAATTTAATCAGTTGCTTGTAGAAGAGGGGGAGCATTTAGGTGTCAAATTTAATTTTGAATATAAATGTACAGATGTTGATTTCCGTAATCAGGAGATCAATTTCCAGACTCCTGAAGGAGAAAAGAAAGTGCTTGCACCAGTTCTATTTGGATCTGATGGAGCTTATTCCTCGCTTAGATTGGCGATGCAAAAGCAGATTAGATTCAATTACAAGCAAGAATACATCACGCACGAATACAAGGAGTTGACGATTCCGGCTACGGCTGATGGCGAGTTTGCTATGGATCCGAATGCATTGCATATCTGGCCTAGAGGCAAGTTTATGTTGATCGCACTTCCAAATCCTGACAAATCATTTACCTGTACGCTATTTTTGCCGCATAGCGGTTCTAAAATTTGCTTCGACAAAATCAATGACGAGAATGATCTTGAGATCTTGTTCTCCAATTATTTTGACGATGCATATCAGTTGATGCCAGACTTGAAAACTGAGTTTTTTGCTAACCCAACCTCAGCGTTGATCAATGTTGAATGTTTTCCATGGGTTCAAGGCACGAGTTTGCTGATGGGAGATGCCAGTCATGCGATGGTTCCTTTCTATGGACAGGGCATGAATTGTGGCTTTGAAGATTGCTCGATTTTGAATGGTTTGATCGATAAGTTCGGGACTAATTCCTGGGATTTGGTTTTTGAAAAATTCCAGAAAAAGCGAAAAATAGACACCGATGCAATCTGTCAATTGGCGATGGAGAATTTTGAAGAAATGAGAGATTCTGTTGCAGATCCTAAGTTTGTTCTTCGCAAGAAAATCGAAGCCAAGCTGTATGAATTGTATCCTAATGACTGGATTCCGCTGTATTCTATGGTGACTTTCACGAATATGAGGTATTCTGAAGCATATATTCAAGGAAAGCTACAGGAAGCAATAATGGATCGCGTAATGGCTGATCCGTTGATCACGGAGAATTGGAATAAACTCGACTATGAGGATATTATCTATAAAATGGAAACAGCAAAAGCGGTCTAATTTTTTTTAAACCGCAAAAGATCGCCGAGGTTATACAGAGAAGGCAGAGAAAAACAGGTTCACGTCAGTAGATTTGAACCTGTTTTTTTGTCCTACAATTTGACGTTGTTCCTGTTGCCAGGAATAGAAAAAAGCAGTTATTTATAATTATAAAGCCATAAAATCTTCCTTCTGGAGAAGCAGGATAACAATAACCTTCTCTTGCGCTCTCTACGGAAACTCTGTGAACTTTGCGGTAAAATGACCAGCACAAAAAAGGCGTTGATTTATCAACGCCTTTGATTTTATAATAGTGGCTTAAACTGCCTCAGGAATCTCACATCATTCTCGGTGAACAATCGAAGATCTTTGATCTGATATTTCAGCATGGCGATTCGCTCGATACCCATACCGAAGGCAAAGCCAGTATATTTTTTAGAATCAATTCCGCAATTCTCCAACACATTTGGATCTACCATTCCTGATCCACCGATCTCTACCCAACCACTGCCTTTGCAGACGTTACAGCCTTTGCCACCGCAGATCAGACACGTGATATCGATCTCTGCACTTGGCTCAGTAAATGGGAAATAAGATGGTCTGAAGCGCACTTTGGTTTCCTTGCCAAACATCTCTTTGGCAAAGTGATATAAGGTGTTCTTTAAATCAGCGAAACCTACATTTTCGTCCACATACAATCCTTCCACTTGGTGGAAAATGCAATGTGCACGAGCTGAGATTGCTTCATTTCTATAAACTCTTCCTGGTGAAAGTGTACGAATCGGAGGTTTTTGATTTTCCATCACACGCACCTGCACAGAGGAAGTATGCGTTCTCAGAGCGATATCAGGATTCTTCTCGATGAAGAAGGTATCTTGCATTTCACGAGCTGGGTGATTTTCAGGGAAATTCAGTGCAGTGAAGTTATGCCAGTCGTCTTCGATCTCTGGCCCTTCTGAAAGGTTGAATCCTATACGCTCGAAGATCTCGATAATGCGCTGACGGGTAGCTGTCAGTGGATGAATTCCACCTAGATTTTGATTGGAAGGAGGTAGTGTCAAGTCAATACCAGCCGATTTAGACTTCTTATTGGCCTGGCTTACTTTTTCTATCAACTCCTGAAACTTCTCTTCAGCCAATTGCTTTACACCATTTACCAGCTGACCATAGGCTTTTTTGTCCTCATTAGGAATTTTGCCCATGCCGGCAAAAAGCTCTCCCACCACAGATTTCTTGGAGATATACTCCATTCTGTAGGCTTCTAGCTCTTCTGGATTAGTTGCGTTAGCGGCTGAAATAGCTGCTTTGATAGCTTCGATTTTCTCTTGGTACATGGGATTCAAATTATTCGAATGACAAAGCTAAGGCTTTTGGGTTCTTTTGGAAAGCCTGAAGGGTGACTTTAGGTTTTGAAAAGCTAGAAGATCAGAAAATTGTATGATGTCTATTGATCAAAAGGGCTGAAGGTAAATGAACGGATGAAGGTCTGATGAGCTCGTAAATCGAATATCGTAATTCGTATTTTTTTTACTTCACTAAATCCAGCCAAGTAAAGTTGCTCGTATCTCACCCCAAATAAAGAAACCAAAAAATCATCAAACTAACTAGATTATGAAAATTCAAAATTTCTTCAAAGTGGCTATTGCAGCCTTTATTTTTCTTTCCGCAAACATGGCTTTTGCTCAAATGGAAAAAACAAAAATGGTAGGTGGAGCAGAAATGTACCCTTCTAAAAATATCGTGGAAAATGCAGTGAATTCCGCTGACCATACCACTTTGGTAGCAGCTGTAAAAGCAGCAGGATTAGTAGAAACGCTTCAAGGAGCTGGACCATTCACGGTTTTTGCTCCAGATAATATGGCTTTCGAGAAACTTCCTGCTGGTACAGTAGAGACGCTTTTGAAGGCAGAAAATAAAGCTACACTTCAAGCTGTTCTTACTTATCACGTGGTAGCTGGTAAAATGGGATCAAAAGAAATCGCTGCTGCAATCAAAAAAGGAAATGGTAAAGCTGTTCTTACTACAGTTCAAGGCGGAAAGTTAACTGCTTGGATGAAAGGTAAAGACCTTTATATCACGGACGAAAATGGTGGAGAATCTAAAGTTACTATTGCTGATGTATGGCAATCAAATGGTGTGATCCACTCAGTAGATACGGTGGTTCTTCCTAAGATGTAATCGTTGTTTGTTACCCAATTGCTAAGCCGGTTCCTTTTGGAACCGGCTTTTTTGTGTTTTATAAAAGCTCCTGAGGAATTTTAAAAACAGTAATGCCTGGATCTTCTGTAGCTAGATTTTTATATTAAACGCGTAATCCCAAAAGCATTCTTCCTATCTCCATTGAGATTCAAAAACTCAGAATAATTGGATGGACTTTATTTCCAAGTGAAATTCTTGTTCTTTTTTATTTCCAATCAAAAATGCCATTTCCTCAAGCTGATCTTGGTCAAAGTTTGCGATGGAGAGCTTCCGACCTCTATATGCGGGGTGCATGTCAGACAGCTTAATTTCTATCGTTTCCCACTCTCCGCTTGTTTGAAATTCAGAGATATAGGAATGGCGATCAGAAGAATAAGCCTTTACTCGAAATTGGTAAATACTTCCATCTCCTTTTAAATGGATTCTAATGTTCTTTAGAGACTGAATTTGAAACGTTTTTCTATATCTGACGGAGGAAAACCCTCCATTATTAGCTAAAGATACAACCCCTTCAAATACACCATTCCCAGATTCATTGATATGGAAATCACCTGATGATCTCCCTCCCATTACTCCATCATCAACTATTCTCCAATCTGAAGTAGGCGAGTTTTTGTTAAACTGATAAAGTATAATGGAGGACGATAATAAAGACATAAGGATTACTGCTTTCACATCATGTAAAAGCTATTAGAATTAAAATTGTTTGGAATCGAGAGTATTTAATCCACCTCAAAAATCAACTTCATCGTAATTGAAGCAGTTTTGTTTTTGTCGGCTGTATTAAATGTGCCGCCCCAAGAATAGTCTTCTCCGGAGTTTTGGCCCGTGATCTGGAAGATTCCCATATTGGCTGAGATCAGATCGCCGAGATCTCCTTTGGAGTTTTCGGCGATTCGTTCCGCACGGATACGCGCATCTTCTGTGGCTTTTGCGATCATTTCCAGTTTCAGAGATTCCAGCTCGGTGTAATAATAGCGAGGAGATTGGGAGTAAAATGCGATTCCCTGATTAAGTAATTCAGTGATTTCTCTGGAGATTTTCTCTACTTTTTCCACTTCTGTAGATTCGATTTTCAAGGATTGGCTGAGCGTGTATCCTTTGAAAGTTTGACCCAAATACCTTCCGTCATTTGAATAATTCTGGTCGTAGTTTGGATTGGTATTTACTGCATTGAAAATCAATTTTTCGGCAGGAATTCCCTTTGAAATTAAATAATCAGTAACCAGTTTTCTGTCTTTTTCCAGATCTGCATAGGCAGACTTCAAGTCAAAGCTTTCACGGCTGAAATTACCTTCCCAGACCACTAGATCAGAAGTGAAATTACTTTCTCCCAAACCAGTGACATTGATCGTGCCCTGTGGTCGGTTTCTGTTGATAACAGCATTTCCAAGGACGATAGAAGCAATCACGATGGCAACTGCAAAAAGAATGGAGGATAAATTATTTTTCATAAGTTCTAAAAGTTGATGTAGAAAGTAAATTGTGTTAATCAGATAACAAATAATCCGCCAAGAAGTGGATTAAATTAAGACATTCTGAAAATTTAACTATTAATAAATTTGCTGCTTAAATTCCTGATCTTTTGGGTTTTCTAGATCAATCAAATAGCCATTTACAACTGCGTATTTTCTAACCCCGTCTTTCTCCAAAAAGAAGTTAGTCGCTTCCCCGGTTTTCCAGCCAGAATCGAAATTGTCCCTACTTTTCAACACTAAAATTGGAAGCTGGTGCAAGTCACCTTTTGCTCCATTCTTCACTTTCACTGCCAAATAACCTTGCTTTAGTAAGTCTAACGCTTTTGCATAATCAATTTTGGAGATGGACTCAAACGCGGACTCGTAGACTTTTCCAGCTACATAGTTCAACCCTTTCGCTTCAAATTCCTCCATGCCGAAATACACCTGCATGTCACCCAAATCGTCCACTGAACCCGTTACGTAATACGTGTCACCAGCGCTCATCTCTCTTCGCCTAATCGCCAAATCCACTGGGTAAGATTTCCCCATCACAGGAACTTGTACTTCATTGATTAGTAAATCAACGAGTTGTAAATCGTTGTCTGGAATGGCAAAGTATTCTTCCGTAGTGTATTGCTCGTAGCTTCTGGTAGCGATTTGCTCTAAAGCATTGAGGATAATCATGAAATTCAACTGACGGATATATTGCTTGTCGGGATCATTTGGATAGCCGCCTGACTCGATCAAAATGGTGCTTGTTCCCCACTTGGTAATATTGTCGCCAAAAGCTCGTGGCTCAAAAGCATCGTCATATTTACCTACATGACCTGGCACTACTTGCTGCAGAATTTCATTCATACCTACGATGGTTTGCATCGCTTTCATTCGCACCATATTTACATCAGTTTCGTAGTTGTAGGCTGGCGCCAAAACAGAAATTGTAGCCTGCTTAGGTGTTCTCGAAGCATTGTAATAAGTCTGCTGATCGTGTAGATTAAACCCAAATTCTGGATCAAAATCATCGCGTGCAGCTTTGAGAATCACAGCTTCAGGAGAAATCTGCGAAATAGCATCGCGGTTCAAATCTATATCCAGCGCATTTCTTCGCTTGAATTCCTCCGCTCCATCAGGATTAATCATGGGAATAAATTTGAGCTCAAGCTTAGATTTCAAGAGCGCTCGAAGTTCATCATACTCATCTCCGTTTGCTTCGAGGAAGTTGAATAAATCAAAAAGCGACATGGTTGCGGTGCTCTCATTTCCGTGCATTTGGGACCAAAGCATGACCTTGATTTTGCCGTCGCCCCAGTCCAAACTTGAAATGCTTCTTCCTTCCACTGATTCACCAAGTTTAGTGATCTGAAAAGCATCAGTATGCTTCTGAATCAAAGGCTGAAGATCTGCATGCTTAAATCGTCTGTGCGTAATCGCTGGCTCTTTGAATTTGGAATAAGCGGATTCAAGAGTTGCAACCACTGTGGACTTAGAAGAAGGAGTGCTTGCTGTTTTACAACTAATTGCTAAAAATGAAAACAGCAAAAACAAGCTTATCGAGATTTTAGAATTGACTTTCATACTTATTTCTATTTACCTTGAATAAAATATAAATCTACCTGTCTTTCAAGTAAAAAACAGGTTAATTTTGCCTCAAATCGAATATTTCCCCCAAATGAATTTATCCTTTCAAGTCGTAGATCTTCCGCTCAAGCATACGTTTACTATCGCGCATCAAAGCAGGGATGTGCAAGATACAATAATTGTAAAACTGCAAGATGGTGCATTTTACGGGTTGGGTGAATCCACTACCAATCCTTTCTACGGTATGACAATTACTAATATGTCGGAATGTTTGGAGAATTTCAGGCCTATCGTAGAAAAAGGTGAGTGGGAAACTCCTCCAGAACTTTGGGATTTGGGTAAAGACGTTTTTAAAGACAATCCTTTTGCTCAATGTGCGTTGGATTTGGCTGCTTGGGATATTTATGCCAAAAAACAGGGTCAAAAGCTATATGAATTACTGGGATTAAATCCCGTCAATATCCCACTGACCAACTTTACGATTGGTATTGATACACTCGAAAAAATGGTGGCAAAAATGAAGGAAGTACATTGGCCGATCTATAAAATCAAGCTGGGAACTTCGGATGATTTGGCAATTATCCGAGAGCTTAGAAAGCATACGGACGCTATTTTTAGAATTGACGCCAACTGTGCTTGGACAGCTCAGCAGGCAATCGACTACTCCGTAGAGCTAGAGAAGTTGGGTGTGGAGTTTATGGAGCAGCCACTTGGAAAGGATGATTTGGAGGGAATGAAGGAGGTCTTCAAGTACGGCAAACTTCCAATCATCGCAGATGAAAGCTGTATAGTGGAGTCCGATGTGAAGAAATGCCATGGCCTATTTCACGGAATCAATGTGAAGCTGGTGAAAGCTGGGGGAATCACTCCAGGTCTGAGAATGATTCATGAAGCAAAGAAACTAGGGATGAAAACCATGGTAGGTTGTATGACTGAATCTTCTGTAGGAATAACGGCCATAGCGCACATAGCGCCACTTTTGGATTATGTAGATATGGACGGCGCTATGCTGCTGTCAAGAGATCCTGCGAAAGGTGTGATTATCACGCCTGAAAAAGTGACTTTCCCAGAAGGAAATGGGATAGGAGCGGAAATGGTTGTTTAAGTATCAAGTAGCAAGACGTAAGTATTTAGACGTAAATATTGAGATATGAGAGTCAAGAATTGAGAGTCAAGATCTTAGAAAAAAATTAAGCCAGAGCGATTTTACATCACTCTGGCTTTTGAGTTTTATACTACTTACAATAATTACTTCTCACTTTTTACAGAGTTTACCCCTCACTTACGATCAGCTTGAAGCCTTCGCCGTGAACGGTGATGATCTGTACTTTTGGATCGTCTTTTAGGATCTTTCTGATTTTGCTTAGATACACATCCATGCTTCGCGCATTGAAGTAGCTATCGTCTCCCCAGATTTGTTTCAGGGCATGACTTCTGTTTACTAGGTTGTTGATTTCAGAAGCTAGAAGGCGGATCAGCTCATTTTCCTTCGAAGTCAATTTATGGCGACCCTTTGGGCCGTCAAGCAGTTGCTCATCGTAGTGAAGTACAAAGCCGCCAAAAGAATAGACTTTGAGTGGATTGATTTCTTCATTTTTATGAGTTCTCCTTAAGATTGCATTTACTCTAAGCAGAAGCTCTTCCATGCTAAAAGGTTTCGTCAGGTAATCATCTGCTCCGATTTTGAGTCCTTCGATGATATCATCCTTTTGATTTTTTGCCGTTAGGAAAAGTATAGGAAGGTTTTCTTCCACCTTCTTAATTTCTTTAGCGAGGGTGAATCCATCTTTTTTCGGCATCATGATGTCCAGAAGGCAAAGATCAAATTTACCCTTCTTAAACTTGTTCCAGCCTTCTTCACCGTCTCGGCAGAGCGTAGGTTCATACCCTTTCATTTCCAAATATTCTTGTAGGATATCTCCTAAATTTGGATCGTCTTCGACCACTAATAGTTTTGCTTTACTCATTGTTTCTTAGGTAAGTTAATGGTGAATGAGCTTCCTTTTCCAAGTTCGCTACTTACTTGAATCCCACCTTTGTGAGCTTCCAGCATGGCTTTAACATAAGATAACCCCAGACCGAAGCCTTTGACATCGTGTACGTTTCCGGTAGGAACTCGGTAGAATTTATCAAAAATTTTCCGTTGTGCATCTTTATTCATCCCTATTCCTTCGTCCTTGATCGTGACATAGACTTGATCAGCATCATCTTTGGCTTCAATAATGATAAAAGGATTTTCGGGTGAATACTTATTTGCATTGTCCAGCATATTGTTGAAAATATGAGAAAGGTGAAAAAGGTCGCCTTCTATCATAGGAGCTTCCAGGGAGTTTATAAATGTGATTTGTCCACCTTTCTTCTCCACTTGAAGGCCAAAATGATCTACTGTATTTTCCAGAACCTCTGCTAGATTTAGCAATTCAATTTTCAGATTAAAATCCTTTTTGTCTAACGCAGCGGCTTGAAGAACGTTTTCTACCTGTGATACCAAGCGCTTATTTTCATCCTTGATAATGCCAAGATATCTCGAACGAAACTTGTCTTGACTGGAAAGTTCAGGGTCTTGAAGTGCTTCCACAGCGAGACTCACTGTTGCCAGTGGAGTCTTGAATTCATGCGTCATATTATTGATGAAATCATTCTTGGTGTCAGATAGCGCCTTTTGGCGAATGATCACTTTGATGGCATAGATGAAGCAGGATATAATCACTGCTATAAAAAGAAGGGAGCTTGAAATAGGCAACCAGACTTCACGAATCACGTGTGTGCTTTTCTCTGGGAAATACACATACAAGTAATTGTTTTTGCCTAAAATATCATTGGGGAAAAGCTTGGCTTGAATACCTTTTTGCACTAAAGTAAACTGTTCTTTCACGTTCCCAATAGGCATGATTTTTCCGTCCTCCTTGAGCAAGCCCAATTCGAAATCCTCAGAAATATTCTGTTCAAGTAAATATCCTCTCAATAATTGTCTAACACGGGCCGTGTCTAGTCTATCTAGAATGGCCTGCTGACCCGCAGCCATTTCATCCCACATTTTGTTGAAAAATTCAATCTTCCTATTTGCTTTAGCGATTTTTTCTAAAGCATCAGGAGTAAGGTTCATTTCAGGCAAGCCATATTGTAGGCTTTGCATTGACGCGGCTGAATTTCTTTTCTTGGTCGAGTTCTCTACTCTATTTAGGTATTCAAACCGACGTTCTTTTTCCTTGAGCAATACCTCAAGTTCATCAGGTGTAAAGAGTTTTGAGGCGACTTCAGGTGTCATATTGGTAAAGAAAGTCTCCAAATCTTCCAATACATTGCTATCTACACCACGGGATTCCAGAATTCTTTTGAAGGTGGGGCTTACTTTGGGAGCTGATTCCTGAAAAAATGTATCTACCAAAGAAGGTCTATTAGCTGGGTTGGGTCTAGACCTATATTGAATTTGTAACGGGTCTATTCTTTCAAATAATGACTTTTGAATAGTAGAGTCCTGAATCAGAAAACTGTAAAAGGCGTCAGAATTTTCACCTTTTTCCAATTGTTCAATGGTTCCGGTAAGTGCTAGATGTACATTTTGATCAAACCTCTCCCTATTAATACGAATTGCATTTTTCACCCAGTAGAACTGGAATCCCATCAGACCGAAGCTGGCCAGGGACATCAAGACGACAATGAGGATGATATTACTTTTCGACATGGTGCAAATTTAAACCTATAATCAGGCTATAAAGGCAGCTTAACAATATTTAACCGCCTCAAGGAGAGTGGACAGTAGTTCATATTCAACTCCTTCATCTATATTTAGGCTCGAAAACTGCGTTTTCTTAATTACACTATAACTAATGAAAATAGGGGGCAAAGGCCTCCTTTTTTTGTTATTTGGCTATCTTTGCCCGCAAATTTCAGATAATGTCAGCATCTCAACATCCTATTCAGCTCCAGGGAGTAAACCTCGAGACTATTGCTCAAGAATTTGGTTCTCCAGTCTATGTGTATGACGGAGACAAGATAGTAAGTCAAATCAAATCGCTTCAGTCTGCCTTCGCTACTGTTCCATTGAAAATCAAATATGCGACTAAAGCTCTTTCCAATATCAATATCTTAAAGTTGGTAAAAAAAGCTGGAGAAGGAGTAGATGCAGTTTCTATCGAGGAAATTATGATCTGTATGAAAGCAGGTTTTACCGCTGGGGAGATTATGTACACTCCAAGTGGGGTGAATTTCCGCGAAGTGGAGGAAGCTGTTGCGTTAGGAGTCATCGTTAATCTGGACAGTATTCCTCTGATGGAAGAGTTTGGGGCGATGTATGGAAACACGGTTACTGCCTGCATTCGAATCAACCCACATATTATGGCGGGTGGAAATGCTAAGATTTCCGTGGGTCACATTCAGAGTAAGTTTGGTATTTCTATCCAACAACTTCCTGAGATTATAGAGGTAGTAAAGAACTTTGATATTAAAATCAAAGGACTTCATATTCATACAGGATCCGATATTCTTGATGCAGAGATATTCTTAAGAGGAGGAAATGTGTTGTTTGAAGCAGCCATGAACTTTCCTGATCTTGCCTTTCTGGATTTTGGTGGAGGTTTCAAAGTGGCGTATAAGTCCGGTGATCCAGCTACTGACATTGCAGAAGTTGGAGCAAAAGTATCTGCGGCATTTAATGAATTCTGTGAGAAATATGGTCGAAAACTTGAGCTATGGCTTGAACCAGGGAAATTCCTTGTAAGTGAATCTGGATACCTGATCGTAGAAGCCAATGTGGTGAAGAAAACGCCTCAGATCACCTTTGTTGGGGTGGATTCTGGGTTGAATCACCTGATCAGACCGATGATGTATGATGCATTCCATGATGTATATAATCTGAGCAATCCCGAGGGAGATCAAAAACCATATAACGTAGTAGGGTATATCTGCGAAACAGACACGCTTGCTAAAGATCGAATGCTTGCTTCGGTTACGAAAGGAGATTTCTTGGTATTTAAAAATGCTGGAGCATATGGCTTTAGCATGTCTTCCAACTATAACTCAAGATTGCGACCAGCTGAGGTTTTGGTTTGGGAAGGCAAAGCTCAACTGATTCGTGAGCGAGAGATTTTTGAGGATTTGATCCGACACCAGGTTATTTTGGATATTTAATTTTCTAATTCCAACTCTTTTCCAACTCCTTATCCCCTTTGGTATAATTATTGAATACTGCTGGGGCAAATCGAGAATGTGCTACGGGTAGCCTTTCTCAGCTTGAATTGGTTTGAAATTCGAATGATTGAAAGCCCCAATCATAAGCCCTGGTAATTTCAAATCTTTAAATCATAATTATTTAACCTAAGCCATTTTACTAATTGTTAAATTAGAGAGTGGGAATGGTGTAGTTGTCTATGTTTAAGAGAACAATCGGCGTATTCATTATTTTAGGGGCTATTAGTTGCATTTTTTCGAATGTAATAGCTCAGGATACCCAGTACTCTCAATTTTATGCTGCACCTCTTTATCTAAACCCTGCCCTTACAGGCGCAAGTGAGCTTACACGAGTTGGTGTTAATTACAGAAATCAGTGGCCAGGGTTAGATCATAATTTCAATTCTTACTCCGCTTACATTGATCACTACATTTTTGATTATAATAGTGGTATAGGATTAATATTCAATGGGAGCCAGGAAAGTATGGCAAATCTCTCAACCAATGAAATAGGGCTTTCTTATGCTTATAGGCTTAAGTTAAGCGAGGATATGTTTTTCAGAATTGGAGGGATGGTGAGCTATATGCAACGTGATGCATTTTTCTCAGACTTGGTGTTTGGAACTCAGATCGATATTATCAATGGAACAATTGGTGGTATTACCGATGAACTTAATGGAGTGCCAATAGATAGCCATTATAGTTTTGTTGATTATAGTGTAGGGGGGATGTTTTACTCCAATAGAATCTGGTTAGGGGCATCTGCTCATCATATTTCAGAGCCTAATACTTCGTTTGTAGAAGGGCAAATCTCAAAGCTTCCGATGAAGTTATCTGCTCAAGGGGGTATAAAGTTTGATTTGGGTGGTGGTCGCAGGGATTACTTCACACATGCCTATTCGGAGCGTTCTGTTTCTTTTGCTTTCAATTATAAGCAACAGGATCCATTCAATCAGCTGGATGTAGGAGCGCAGTTTTACTTGGAGCCTTTGGTTCTGGGTGTTTGGTATAGAGGACTGCCAACTAAAAATAACCTACCAAATAATGAATCATTCATAGGCTTGGTGGGAGTGTCACTTGAAAGTGGGCTGGATATTGGCTATTCTTATGATGCAACTATCTCAAAACTAGGGTTGAAAAATAGCGGTGGTGCGCACGAGATTTCTCTTACTTATACTTTTTTGTGGGGTGACGCTAAGAGCAGAAACCAAAGAGGAAGAACTATCCCTTGTTTCAAGTATTAAACTGATTCGTAATCAATTATAGATTTTCAAGAAAAAATCTTTAAATATTTATACTTTTTTTTCATTAGCCTGTATGACAGGCTTTTTTTATTTGGTGTTCACAAAAAAGCATCATTTCACATGTTTTTTGATTATGGTAATATTTTAAGAAAAGTAATACTTTTTTAAGGCGCATTTCGTTTTAGGTGCTTTTCTGTCAAGTGTTGTTTTTAAGAATAATTCTCCACTTATTTCGGTATAAGCCATTGATTTAAGAATATCATTTTGTTGTATATGATTTACATAAAATAATGTTCTTAAAAATGAAATACACTAATCCTCGTTTGTAAGACAAATTAAGAAAGTTGAAAAGTCGTCGAACTTCCAACAGCTACAAAACACTTGAAAAAGGAATATCCTACATATTGCCTAATGATACTCTCACTCTTATGGAGTGTGATGATCAGTTTTACTGTTTCAGCACAGCATGCTATTGAAAGAGGTGAGCCCAATCTTGGGAACACTAGAATTTTAGCTACCAAAGGAATAACTGTTGGAGTTTCGGGAAAGCTTGCACTTTGCTCACATGCTGAAAAAGGACATATCATTCTTGATGTGCAAGGCGGTATTGCTCCATATACTTATCGTTGGAATACCTTACAAACTACCAAAGACCGTACGAATCTATACTCAGGAACATACACCGTAGTAATTACAGATGCGGTAGGTACTATCCATACCGAAAGAATTGTTGTTCAGCCCCCGTACCCTTTGATTCTAAATCCAGTAGAGAAGACGGATGCTAGTTGTAGTTCTGGGAATGATGGCTCTGCAAAGATCAGTGTAAAAGTAGGAAGAGGCGAGCCTTATAGAGTTACGTGGAGCAATGGACTGACGGATACTTGGGAAGCTACTAATTTGGAGCCAGGATCTTATTCTGTAACTGTGGCAGACAAATTCAATTGTGACATTACCACTACGTTCGAAATCAAAGCCGCTTCTGAAGGAATGCAAGTTTCTGAAGCTATTCAGGACCTAGGATGTTCAGGACTAAGCAACGGTTCTATTAACCTAAGTGTGAAAGGTGGTCAAGCACCATATACTTATCAATGGAGCAACGGATCAACTTCCAAAGATCTTATCAATATTACTGAAGGAGACTATAGTGTAATAATAAAAGATCAAACGGGTTGCTCATTCCAAGCATCTTATGCTGTCAAGGCGGCTACTCAGATGGGACTTAAAGAAACTGTTCAGCCTGAGAGCTGTGCTGGAGCTGGTAATGGATCAATTCAAGTGAGTGTACAAGGAGGAACTGCTCCTTACATATATAAGTGGAATAATGGTCAGAGCACTTCCAAATTAGGTGATGTGAATGCTGGCGATTACTCTTTGATTGTGACTGATGCCTTTGGGTGTACGGTAGAAAAGAAATTTACTGTGGGTACCGATTCCGCTCTAGAGCTAGAGGTTCTAGATCAAACTAAAGCTGCGTGTGCTGGGTCAAGTGCTGGGTCTATTCATTTAGCGATAAAAGGAGCTTCAGGAAAATATAGCACTAAGTGGTCCGATGATCCATCAGCTGGTCTAAATAGAGAGAATTTATCTGCAGGAACCTATCACCTCTCTGTATCTGATGAAAGTGGCTGCAATGTGTCTAAGACATTTACTATTGCAGAAGCGCAAGCTTTACAAGCAAGAATCGAAACAGTCTTAGATGTTGACTGTGCCATCGGTGCCATCACTGGAGTAGCTTGGGTTTCGATCAAAGGAGGAGTTCAGCCTTACCAAATCAGCTGGAGTTCAGGCGAAGAGGCTACTCGAGAGATTAATTTCCATTCGTCTGGCAGCTTGAAAGTGAATGTGACAGATGCTTTGGGATGTACTTCTCAAACTGAAGTGCGCGTAGATTTTCCGAGTCAAATAAATAAGGCTGGAAGATTGGATTTCGACTATAGAAAGTTAGAAATCAGCAGTGAGCCTGAAGTTCAAGTAGATGAAGAAATCATTTTTGAAAGCGTTATTTCAGATGATTTTATAGGGTGGGAATGGTCTTTTGGAGATGGCAATGCATCTAAAGAGAAAGACCCTATCCACATTTTCCAAACCTCTGGAATGTTCGAAGTCACCCTTACAGCTTATGATATTTATGGCTGTTCTAGTATTGAGAAAAATATCATCCAAGTAAATACACCCTTAGAGTTTATTACCATACCTAATGCTTTCACCCCAAATGGTGACGGTCTGAACGACACGTTTATCCCTAAACTCAGAGCTGTCTCCACCTTCTCCATGGATATCTTCAATACATGGGGAGAAAAAATGTATTCCGTTTCAGGCCTTGAATCTAAGGGCTGGGATGGTGTTTATCAAGGTCAGGTTTCACCCCCTGGCAATTACCTATACCAGATTACTTACACTTCTAGAGATGGTCAACTGTTTACCCGAACAGGAGGAGTTACCCTAATTCGTTAATATGAAAAACGTTTATTTGCTTATCACCCTAAGCTTATTAAGCTTAAATTTAAGTGCACAGGACATTCAGTATTCGCAGTTTTATGCTGCTCCTTTGTATCTAAATCCTGCCATGACTGGCGCTTCAGAAATGACTCAGATTGGTGTCAATTACCGAAACCAATGGCCTGGTCTTGATCAGTCATTCAATTCTTATTCTGCGTATGCTGATCATTATATCTTCAGTGCAAATAGCGGAGTGGGTCTGATTGTAAACAGATCTGAGCAAAGTATGGCAAATCTCAGCATGACTGAGATCGGAGCTACCTATTCCTATAGAATGAGATTGGGTTTTAGATCATTCTTGAGAATGGGTGGTCAGGTTAGCTACATGGATCGCGATGCGTACTTTGGAGATATGGTTTTTGGAAGTCAGATCAACGACCAAACTGGTGCCGTAGGAGGTACTAGTGGAGAAAGTCTTGGAGACGGCATCAGTCATCAGTTTATGGACTATAGCTTTGGTATGGTATACCACAATGAAAATATGTGGTTTGGATTGGCTGGACACCATTTGACTCAGCCAAACATCTCTTTCATCGATGGTGAAAATAGCAAGTTGCCTATTAAGGTGTCTGCACATGGAGGGGTGAAGTTTGACCTTTCTGGTGGTACTTCATCTCAGCTTTTGAACCAAAGAACTGGTACAAGAGAATTGACTTTAGCATTTAATTATAAGAATCAAGGTGCTTTTTCTCAGCTAGATATGGGGGCTCAGATAAATATACAGCCTCTTGTTTTGGGAGTTTGGTATAGAGGAATTCCTGTACAGAAAGATGATATGCCAAATCACGAAGCAGTCATTGGCCTAGTAGGGATATCTCTAGGTGGAGGTTTAGACATTGGCTATAGCCATGATTTCACCTTGTCTTCTTTGGGAAACGCGAACACAGGCGGAGCAAATGAGATCAGTTTGCGCTTTAGCTTCCTTGCTACTAATAAGCGTGGAGCTGGTAGAACAACCTCTATGCCTTGCTTTAAATATTGATTTAGAGGGACTTTCGATGATTTAGAATTGCTCAAATTAAAGAATACTGCTTAGCCGATCATGATCAGGAAATACTTTGAGATATCCTGAAAATCACTTCCTTTAAACACGACTATTCACATCACTTCGTTGAAATAGGTGCCTTTTCTTGCGGCGAGTATATACGCTCCCAAAAAAATGCAGGGAACTACTGTTGCCAAGTGGCTATACATCAGCAATTCGTACGTCATGCTTTATTGATATCCTTTTGAGTCATCTCAATTCTGGTCTTAGGAAGGCTTTCTGGATAATTTTTCTGAATAAATTCTATCATTTTTTCTCTTACAAAAACCCGTAAATCCCATGCAGTAGGTGAATTTTTGGCACTGACCAAAATACGCGTTTCTACAGTGAATTCTTTCGCATCAGACACCTGCAGGACTTTCACTTTTTTGTCCCAAAGAGGAGTGGTTTCAAGAATTCTATCTAACTCTTTGCGTAGCTCATCGAAAGGAATCGTGTAATCCGTGTATAGGAAAACTGAGCCGAGTAAATCTGCTGAGGTTCGGGTCCAGTTTTGAAATGGAGTTTCCAAAAAGTAAGTAGTCGGAAGTACGAGCCTCCGCATATCCCAGATTCTCACTACAATATAATTCAGGTTAATTTCCTCAATCCATCCCCATTCACCTTCCACTACCACGGCATCTTCAAGACGAAATGGCTGTGTGATAGCTATTTGAATGCCGGCAATCAGAGTTCCGATAGCCTTCTGCGCAGAAAAACCTATGATTATGCCAGCCACACCAGCAGAAGCAAAAAATCCGACTCCTACTTTTCTGACTGATTCGAAAGAAATCAATATCAAACCTATCCCAAGGAGTATAATGATAAAATTAGCCACTTTCACGAGGATATTTATCTGAGTGAGAACCTTCCTAGCTTTTAGATTGTCCTCTTGCGAAATATCATATTGCTTGATGAAGAGTTTTTTCAAAATCTGCATTAATACTAGCAGGCACCAAGTAAAGCCGCATATAATTAATACAGTATTGATATGAGGCAAATAAGACCATACTCCCTCCCAGTCTTTCGACTCTTCTCCATAATAAAGCTTGGAAAAGGCAAGAGCAAGTGTCACCAATAAAGGGATAACCAAGCGGGTATAATATTTCATAAACTCAAGTTAAAAAGGATAAGTAGTATATGGACTGAAAATTCAGCCACTGAAAAAGGTTGTTTTGGGTGGGTTGAGCTTAGAAATTAGGGAATTGAGGTGAGAATGGCAAATTGATGGAAGTGGACTTTAGTCGCAGGGAATTGGAGTTAGGGCCATTTTGTGAGTATAATCCAGTGAGTCAATATTGACCTGAACAGGAACTCCATCCACAGTTTTCATTTCACCAAAACCCTCTTTCCAGCCTTCGTCAGTATTCTTGAAGACAACTTGACGTTTTGAGGCAACTCCTTCTGACATAAAAGTATACTCTGCGATTATTCTATTATCTCTAATTACTCCCTCTATTGTTCCACTGTTTTTATCTTTTTCAAACAGTGCATAGTCAAGGGTACCCGTGATATTTGTTCCATCTATATGTGTTGTAAGTAGGACAGTGTCTTTGTTTCCCACGTATCTGAAACATTCCGTATTGATTTCTTCAATGTGTTCGGCATCTGGGGAAAATGCCACTTCAATTGGGGAATCTTCTTTAGGAGCTTTGCAGGCTACACATACTAATAATGCGAAAAATACTGTTGTAAGAGCTTTCATAGTGACTTTCCAGTAGGTTAGAGAATATGAGAAACAAAAAGACCGCCATACTGACGGTCTTTTGTTATTAAGATGATTTTAGAGATCAGCCTCCAATCCATTCAGCTACAAATAGGTTGGTGTCTCTAGTGCCTCCATTGTTTCTATTGGAGGAGAAAACCAAGTATTTTCCATCATTTGAGAACACTGGGAAAGCATCGAAAGTCCCGTCATGTGTGATTCGCGTAAGACCGGTTCCGTCTAGGTTGATCATAAATAAGTTGAATGGATAGCCTCTTTCAGTTTGATGGTTTGAAGCAAAAATGATTTTTTCTCCAGAGGGGTGGAAGAATGGCGCCCAGTTGGCTTTTCCTAAATCAGTTATCTTTTTAACATCTGTTCCATCTGCATTTGCTACATATAGTTCCATGCTTGTTGGCATTACTAAACCTTCATTAAGTAAGTCTTTGTATTCTTTGACGTCTTCAACTGAAGTTGGTCGAGAGGCTCTCCAGATGATTTTACTTCCATCAGGAGAGAAAAAAGCTCCACCATCATATCCTAAATCAGAAGTGATTTGTTTCACATCTGAACCATCTATATTCATTGTGTAGAGCTCCAAATCACCAGTTCTCAAAGAAGTGAAAACGATTTTATCTCCTTTAGGAGAAACTGTCGCTTCAGCGTCGTATCCAGGTTCATTTGTCAGTTGGGAGAGAATGTTTCCATTCATGTCTGCTGTGAAAATATCAAAGGAATCATAGATAGGCCAAACGTATTTCCCATCCGTTCTGCGCTCTGGTACAGGAGGGCAATTTTCACCACCTAGATGGGTGGAGGCATAAACTATGCTTTTATCGTCCGGCAGAAAATAGGAGCAAGTAGTACGTCCCAACCCTGTACTAAGAAGATTAGGCTTGTTATTCTTTAAATCATCGGTTTTCCAATTTGTATAATAAACCTGATCACATTGCACTCCCCACTCGGCATAGTCAGATTGAAAAACCAGCATAGAATCATCAAATGACCAATATGCTTCGGCATTATTGCCTCCGAAAGTCAGTTGCTTGATGTTTTTTAGATACTTCATTTCTTCTGGAGTCAGAAGTAAAGAATCTGAAGCAGAATGCACTTCAGTTTGGGCTTCATTTTGAACTTCTGTTTTTGAGCTGCAGGCAAAAGAAAGTAGCAGCAGGGCAACAAGGATTTGTCTCATTATGGATTTGAATTTTTAGAATTGCTGCGCAAAGTTACCATTTATTACCTTTGACGAAATATGATAAAAGACATGAAATATCTACTTAAATATAGCGTAGTGGCAGTAGCGCTGGTCCTAGTCACTTGGAGCTGTTCTACTGCCCCAACAGATGAAAGTTTGAAAGCAAGCCTGAAAGCGGATGTTACTTTTCTTGCTGCAGATGACCTTGGTGGACGTGCTATAGGCACTGACGGAGAGCGAAAAGCAGCGGAATATCTTGCCTCAGAATTCAAAGAAATCGGATTGCAGCCCAAAGGAACTGAAGGTTATTTTCAGCCTTTTACCGTGTCAAAACCAACGAATCCACATGAGGAAGCTGTCATCGGTACAGATGGGGAAGGTGTGACTGGTAGAAATGTGATTGGTTATATCGATAACAAGTCTGAGAATACTATAGTGATTGGGGCACACTTTGATCACTTGGGAATGGGTGGAAACGGATCTCTACATCGAGGCGATTCCGCAATCCATAATGGAGCCGATGATAATGCCAGCGGCACAGCTGCTTTGGTGGCATTAGCAAGGATTTTTAAGCATGAAAAGCATACATGCAACTTTCTATTTATAGCTTTCTCAGGTGAGGAAAATGGGCTTTGGGGTTCAAATTACTTTGTTAAGCACCCTACCATTGATTTAAATAATGTCAATTACATGATCAACATGGATATGGTAGGACGATTGAATGGTGAAAAAACTTTAGCTATTAATGGCGTTGGAACTAGCCCGAGCTTCGTTACTTCCTTGGAATTGGCAAATACGGACACCCTTAAATTGGTTACTTCAGAATCCGGTGTTGGTCCTTCTGATCATACATCGTTTTACCTTCAGGATTTGCCTGTATTACACTTTTTCACTGGTCAGCATGAAGATTATCACAAGCCTTCCGACGATTCAGAATTGATCAATTATGATGGATTATTGCTTGTGGTGAAATACATCGATCGTTTGGTTGATCAATTGGATGCTGAGCCAAAACTTGCTTTCACTAAGACGAAAGACAGCACTGGCGACTCTCCTCGATTTACAGTTTCCTTGGGTGTAGTGCCGGATTATCTATACGATGGAAAAGGTATGCGTATAGACGGTGTGTCAGAGGACAAACCTGCTCAAGCCGCTGGCTTGTTAAAAGGTGATGTAGTTATTCAGATGGGCGATTCCACTATTGTGGATATGATGAGTTATATGCGAGCATTGAGTGCTTTCCAGAAAGGGGACGAAGTACTTCTTGGTTATGAAAGAGGAGGGGAGAAAAAGGAAGTGAAGGTTACTTTATAGTAGCTAATTATAAGAGTGATAGATTTTTGATTTTAAAAAAAAAGACATCCTAAAATTCATTGTTTTAGGATGTCTTTTTACTTTAATGAGTTTTTTATTCAGTCAAAGAACGACCTCAACCAAGCTGCATCTTTTAAACCAGTGATGATGGGAATGAAAAGAACATTTGCTATTAAGATCAAAACATAGGGGAAATAGATTTTGTGATCTTTGATGTAGTCTCTAATCATCAGAAATAGTATAATCATAATAATTAGTATTTCATTCCAGATGAAAACATCAGTCCATTCAAATGGGAAGTCAGAAAATTTCTTGGGCTGAAATATGGCATCTAATGGAATGAATGAGAACCGTACAGTGCCAGGAGCCAAAACCCAAAATACCGTCGAAATCATCCATCGGGCATGTACTTGTGTATTTCGAGCGTAGACTATGGCAAGTGCTATCGACAAGGTGAAGCCAGAAATTGAAATCAAATCTACAAATGCAAGACTGTACCTAACAGGATAAAGAGGAGAGAATTCGCTCATGTTAGGTAAGCTTATCAGGATCATATTTAGTGCAGAAGCGATGAGAAATCCAGCTATAAGTAGTGAAAGCATACCTACTTTTCTATGAATTTGAATAGGTCGATTGTGGTAAATCCAAGGCTGAATAATCAAACATACATACCAAAAAGTGGCTGAGAGTCCATGCAAATGCCAATGCAATGGGGCATTTTTAAAGCTAAACCAGTAGCCTTGAAATCCTATTAATGTGATAACAAATGGTAGTATTAACCACAAATGGAGTTTTGGGAAAAGCTTCATAAAATACCAATCTTAATTGACAATGAGCCAAAATCTTAATACTAATGGCTCTCGATGCAAAAGTGTAGTTATGCGTTGGCGTTCAGTAGTTTAAATATATATTTTTTATGAATTAAAAGGAATAAAAAAAGTCCAGCTGTGAAATTCACAACTGGACTAATAGAAATAGTTTTCAAAGAATACTTATTGTGAGATAGCATTCGCTTCCACTCCTTCAAAAGTCATCTTTATAGGCTTGATTGTACCGTCTTCATTAAATTCCATTACATCAATTGCTGTCACCCGATGGTCACGACCTTCATTAGGGATTGGTCGACGATGGTATACCATGTACCAGTCGTCGCTGCCGGGTTTTTGGATGACTGAATTGTGACCAGCTCCGGTAGCCACGGTGGTATCGTTTTCTAGGATAGTTCCGATTCTATCCCATGGGCCATTGATATTGTCGGACATGGCATAGGCTACTTTATAACTGTCATTTGTCCAGCCGCCTTCCGACCAAAGGAAATAATATTTTCCTTCTCTAATAAATACAAAAGGGCCTTCTACGTAGCCTTCAGGAGTTATTTCATGGAAAAGCTCACCGTCTTCCCAAGGCTCGAAGCCAGTAAAATCAGCATTCAGTTTTCCGATGTTGCAGTGACTCCAACCTCCATAGAGCATGTAGTAGGTTCCATCGGTGTCTTTGAACACAAACTGGTCGATAGGCTGGGCATCATTATAGAATTCAGAAAGAAGAGGCTTGCCAATATGGTCTTTGAATGGACCTCCTGGAGAATCAGCTACCGCTACTCCCAATCCACCAAAATGATTGATGTCATTGTTTGGATCCCAACCATCACGACTTTGGCGCTGTATGTCATTGGCAGAAAAGAATAAGTAATATTTTCCGTCTTTCTCGATTGCCGCAGGTGCCCACATCGCCTGTCGAGCCCACTTGATAGCAGCGGTGTCCAAGATATTTGCATGCTTTTCCCAAGTCACTAAATCCTTTGACGAAAAAGCATCGAAGTGCAATTGGTCAGTGTAGCCAGCAGAGAAGGTTGGGTAAACCCAGTACTCTTCTCCAAATACAATTCCTTCTGGATCAGCATACCAGCCTTCGAAAATAGGATTGCCAGAAAGTTTAGGGGCTTCTGTTTTTTCTGTAGTTTTTGGAGAGGAGCAGGCAAAAGCTAGAGCCAAACTTCCCGCTAATAGTGAGTAGCTATTTTTCATAGATTTGTTTTCAAAAGTCATGATGTTTCTGCCTAAGAGAGGCTCGATTTCATACATAGAGAAATCGGATGAATTAGAAATTTAAGCAGTGGGATTCAAATGTTGGTGCATCTGGAGTAAAAGTGCTGAAATTCGAAGTATTTTAAATCGTGAGCCGAATAGTCCTCTTATTCGGCTCAAAATACTTGATATTATGAGCCGAATAAGTTGTATATTCGGCTCATGAGCTATAATTGGGAACAGTCGGATTGGCCAAAATTCACCTACAAAGAAGGTAAGTCTGGGAAAATACTGCTTGATTTTCTCATGAAATCCGGACAAATGTCTGGCGTACTTACTGGTTTGTCGGAGGGGAATCAGACCGAACTGCTATTGGAAATGATGGTAGTGGAAGCAATCAAAACTTCCGAGATCGAAGGTGAATTTCTCAGTCGACCAGACGTGATGTCTTCTATCAAAAAGAACCTGGGCATTCACGAGGAGCAGCCTTTATTAGTCAAAGATCAGCGAGCTAAGGGCATCGCAAAATTGATGATCAAGGTGCGAGCAGATTATGCGCAGGAATTGACAGAAGAAGCACTTTTCGAGTGGCATGAATTGCTAATGGAAGGAAATCGCTATGTGCGGGCTGGACAATGGCGTGCGGATACTGCGCCCATGCAGGTAGTTTCAGGAGCCATGGGGAAGGAAACCGTGCATTTCGAAGCGCCTCCTTCGGCTCGCGTCCCTTCAGAAATGACTGCTTTTATTTCTTGGTTTAATCAAACCGCTCCAGACAAAGCAGAAGCGATAAATAATCCATTGATACGATCTGCGATCACGCATTTGTATTTTGAGTCGGTTCATCCTTTCGAGGATGGAAATGGACGAATTGGTCGTGCTTTGGCAGAAAAAGCGCTGCATCAAGGATTGGGGCATGCCACATTGATTAGTCTTTCCAGTACGATAGAGGCTAAGAAAAAGGAGTATTACGATGCGCTGAAAAGTGGTCAAAGCGCTAACGAAATTACGGATTGGCTCGATTACTTTGCGGACACAGTTTATCATTCTCAGCTGAGCGCAGAGCGATTAATCAACTTCACACTTCAAAAAGTCAAATTCTTTGATCGCTATAAGAATGAGCTTAATGATCGACAAGTGAAAGCCATCAATCGAATGCTTGCCGAAGGGCCAGCGGGTTTTGAAGGAGGAATGACCGCTAAGAAATTCATTGCGATCACGAAAGCTTCCAAAGCCACTGCAACTCGTGATTTGCAGGCCTTGGCAGAGTTAGGGGTCTTTTTACCGCAGGGTGGAGGAAGAAGTGTGAGTTATGAGCTGGTGCTTTAGGCATTGAAAGATTGCAAAATTTGAAGATTGAAATATTAAAGCTGGATTACCTTCTAATACGTATTGCCATTTTTTCCAATTGACCCTCCCAAAAAGGGGGAATTCTCCTATCTTTGTGCCTGCTTTTGAGGGTATAGTCCCTTGAAAAGTATATAAAAACAGCCAAAATAAATCTTTATCCATTGTGGATAGGGGCTGGCTAATTGGAATGAATTATTACCTACTTGCCCTTAAGAAAGGATACAGTGAAGACATATCAGGAATTTAAACAAGTGGATTATCCCGAAATCGGGGAGTCCGTATTGAAGTACTGGAAAGAAAACCAGATTTTCGAGCAATCAGTAACCAACCGTGACGGTGCGGAGACATTTACATTTTTTGAGGGTCCGCCTTCGGCAAATGGTACTCCGGGTATTCACCACGTGATGGCGCGTACCTTGAAAGATATTTTCTGCCGTTACAAGACACTTCAAGGTTTTCAAGTAAAGCGTAAAGGCGGTTGGGATACGCATGGCTTGCCTGTAGAATTGCAGGTGGAGAAGGAATTGGGTATCACCAAAGAGGATATTGGAAAAAAAATCTCCGTAGAAGAATACAACCAAAAGTGCCGTGAGACGGTCATGCGATTCAAAAATGAATGGGATGACCTGACTGAGAAAATTGGTTACTGGGTGGATTTGGATGATCCGTATATCACGTTTGAGCCGAACTACATCGAATCAGTTTGGAGTTTGCTGAAGAAGCTTTACGAGAAAGATCTAATCTACAAAGGCTATACAATTCAACCATATTCGCCAGCTGCTGGTACAGGTTTGAGTTCGCACGAACTGAATCAGCCTGGTACATACAAGGATGTAAAAGACACTTCCATCACTGCTCAGTTCAAACTGAAAGGTGAGGAAAATACCTATATCATAGCTTGGACGACTACGCCTTGGACTTTGCCAGCCAACTCGGCTTTGGCGATTGGTGAGAATTTGGACTACGTGAAAGTGAAGACTTTCAATCCTTATACATTCGATGCCTGCACGGTGATTTTGGCGAAAGCTAGAATGAATTCATACCTAAATCCAAAAGCAGCCGAGCTGAAATTGGAAGATTATAAAGGTGGCGACAAGCTGATTCCTTTCGAAGTAATCGAGGAGTTTAAAGGAAAGGACATGCTAGGTTGGGAGTATGAGCAATTGTTCCCGATAGCAGGTTTGGCACTTGCGCATCCAGCTTTCACTGTTGTTTCTGGTGACTATGTGACTACGGAAGATGGTACTGGTATCGTTCACCTTGCGAAAGCTTTTGGTGCGGATGACTTTAGAACATTGGCGCAGAATAGTGTACCTGGCGTCTTCGTGAAAGATGAGCAAGGAAAAGATATTCCGATTGTGGATAAGCGTGGAAAATTCATCACGATGGTGGGTGAGTACCTTGTGGATAAAGTAGCTGAGCATGCGATCACTGCCCATAAAGAATATGGTGTGGATGATTTCTATGTGAAAAACTACACAGAGGATGATGAGAGCGCAGCGGACTTCAAAAGCACCGATGTGATCATTTCTATCATTCTGAAAAATGAAAATAAGGCCTTCAAGGTTGAGAAATATGAGCACAGTTATCCACACTGTTGGAGAACTGATAAGCCTGTGCTTTACTATCCTATGGACAGCTGGTTTATCAAAACCACGGCTTACAAAGACAGATTAGTAGAGCTAAATAAGACGATCAACTGGAAGCCTGAGGCTACTGGAACGGGTCGTTTTGGCAACTGGCTGGAAAACTTGGTTGATTGGAACTTGAGCAGATCTAGATTCTGGGGCACGCCGCTTCCGATCTGGAGAACAGAAGATGGAACAGAAGAACGTTGCATAGGATCAATTGCTGAATTGGAAACTGCGATAGAAGACTCAATTGCGAAAGGCTTCATGGAAAAATCTCCATACGAAGGCCGCGAGTTGGATCTTCACCGTCCATTTGTGGATGATGTGATTTTGGTTTCTGCCAAGGGTGAGAAAATGGTCCGTGAGGCTGATTTGATTGATGTTTGGTTTGACTCTGGAGCCATGCCGTATGCGCAGTGGCACTATCCTTTCGAAAACGAGGATATTTTCAAAGCTAACTATCCAGCGGATTACATCGCCGAAGGAGTGGATCAGACACGTGGTTGGTTCTTTACGCTACATGCCATTTCAGTAATGCTTTTTGATAGCGTGGCTTTCAAAAACGTGATCGCAAATGGACTGGTACTGGACAAAAACGGCAATAAGATGTCCAAGCGATTGGGCAATGCTGTCGATCCTTTTAAAACGCTTAAGGAATACGGCCCAGATGCAGTGCGTTGGTACTTGCTGAGCAATGCCAATCCGTGGGATAACTTGAAATTCAATCTGGATGGTGTGACTGAGGTGCAACGACGCTTCTTTGGTACACTTCAGAATACCTATAATTTCTTCGCGCTGTATGCGAATTTGGATGCTTTTGTCTATGACAAATCCAAAGCGATACCAGTAGGAGAAAGAGCTGAGCTCGATCAGTGGATCGTGTCTAAGCTTCAATCATTGATCGCTGAGGTCGAGGAATCGATGAATAATTACGATGCGACGCGAGCTACTCGTGCGATCATGAATTACACGGTCGATCAGCTTTCTAATTGGTACGTGAGACTTGCTAGAAAGAGATTCTGGAGAGGTGATATGAATTCAGATAAGCAGGCAGCTTACGAGACTTTGTATGAATCCTTGTTGACACTTACGCAGCTGATGTCATCATTTGCGCCTTTCTACGCAGATTGGTTGTATCAGAATTTGACGGAGTCGGGATCTGATTCCAAAGCTTCAGTGCATTTGACGGATTGGGTTTCTGCTGATTCTGGGTTGATCAATAAAGATCTGGAGGAAAGCATGGAGTTGTCTCAGACGATTTCTTCTTTGGTACACTCGCTGAGAAAGAAAGAGAAGATGAAAGTGCGTCAGCCGCTTCAAAGAATATTGATTCCGATCTTAAAGGAGAAAACTAAAGCTCAGATTTTGCATTTGGAAGAACTGATCAAATCTGAAGTGAATATCAAAGACATTGAGTTCATCGATGATGCGTCAGGTATCTTGGTGAAAAGTGTGAAACCAAATCTTCCTGTTTTAGGAAAGAAATTGGGTCCAAAAATGCGCTTTGTAGTTGCTGCAATCAACAAGTGGGAACAAGCCGAAATCGCTGAAATAGAGCGGGAAGGTAAGATCCCGGTTGATGTGGACGGCGAAAGTCTAGAATTGCTTTTGGAAGAAGTGTTGATTTCGTCTGAGGATATTCCAGGCTGGTCTGTAGCTTCTGATCAGGGAGTAACTGTCGCGCTTGATGTGACACTTTCTGATGAGTTGAAGCAGGAAGGAATCGCGAGAGATTTGGTGAACCGTATACAGAACCTTCGTAAGGATATGGGTCTGGAAGTACAAGACAAGATCAACGTGACCCTAGCAGATGACAATGAATTAGTGAATAATGCGGTAAAGTCTTTTGGGGAATATATCCAAACAGAAGTACAGGCGTTGAAACTAGAGCTATCTGCTGAGTTGGATGGTGCTACAGTACTTGATATGGATGATTTTGAACTCGCTGTTTTGGTGGAAAAAGCCTAATAGCTAATCGTATATAATGAATAAATACCTGAAATACTTTGGCATCGCACTATTGGTGATCCTTATAGATCAAGCGGTTAAAATGCTAGTTCATTTCGAGATGGATTTTGGCTCACCTGGGCAGATCCCAATTTTCGGAGACTGGTTTAAACTGCACTATACTACGAATCCAGGAATGGCATTTGGGATGGAGCTGGGCTCTGACTATGGTAAACTGCTACTAACTTCATTCCGTTTGGTAGCGATGGTGGGAATTGGGTATTATCTATACTACATAATCGATAAAAAACAGCCGGCCTTATATATAGTATGTATTGCTATGATTTTGGGTGGGGCAATAGGTAATTTAGTTGATTCTGTTTTCTATGGTGTTTGGCTAAATAATGCTCCGTATAATGCTTCTACTCCTTGGTTTCACGGACAGGTAGTCGATATGTTCTACTTTGATATTTGGGAAGGATATCTACCAGAATGGCTTCCGGTGTGGGGAGGTAGTTATACTGCACTTTGGCCGATTTTCAATGTGGCTGATGCAGCTATATTTATTGGCGTTGCTATGATCTTGGTGTTTCAGAGTAGATTTTTTCCTGAAAAACCAGCCGATTCTACCCAATCAGTAAGAGAGGAAGTAGATCAGCTTTCCGAGTAGGTTTTTACGTTATTTTCACTAAAAGTCTTCAAGATTAGTTTATCTAATTTTGAAGACTTTTGCTGTTTTATGGGAGATAATTGGCTTAAATCCTGAATTTGAGCAGTATTTTTTGTAATTTGCAACTTGCTTTTCCCTTTTTTGGGATACTTAACCCCGGCTTTACTTCCTTTTGCTTGATCCCAGACTTGTGGAAGTTTTGTCATTCCGATAATTATATGATAGTTGATTCTGATAAACCTTTTCAGATAGTTTATTCTATTTACAGCCACGAGTCCCTTGGTCTCCTGATAGAATCTTTTGTGGTACAAATTGATCCTCAAGGAAGGCTCTCTTTGGCTTATCAAAATATTAGTTCTGCTAATGCTAGCGAATTTGACGCAGGATTGAATAAGGCAGATTATGATTTGATAAAGATCATGGATTCAATGAGCCCAGAAGTGGTGGTAAAGCCTTTTATTAAAAGAGGAAATATTCGCCCAAAGCAATACCTCGAGAAAATCTTTGATCCTAAAACGGAAGATAAAAAGACGCAGGATGCCATTGAAGAAGTGATTGAGAAGAAGCGTTCCAAAATAATGCCTTTGCTTATCGGTAAAAGGCTATTTGAAATGGGAAGTGATGGTAATCCAGTCTGGAAAGAAATAACTGTAAATGCTGAGCGTGCAAGTGTTCTATTCCATTTTCATAAAAATGAAGAAAACACCCATTATTGGCCAACGATTAAATTCAAAGGAGAAAAACTCGATTGGCAATACAAGAATGGCTATTTCATTAGTAATGAGCCAGGATGGCTAGTTGTTGAAGGGCAGTTGTTCCATTTCGAGAAAGGAATTGATGGGAAAAAGCTGAAAGCTTTTTTAAACAAGAAGTTTATTGTCATTGACAAACGAATTGAGCCGAATTACTATCGCGGCTTTATGGCCAATTTGATTTCACAGTTTGATGTGGAGTCAGTCGGTTTCGATATTAATATAGAGCGTGGCACACCAGAGGTGTTTATCAACATCAGTGATTTGCCTGGAGGATCAGGGAAGAATCTCTTTGGAGAAGATGGAGAAAAGTTAGAAGAGGATAAAATTGCTTTCGAGCTTCGGTTCAAGTACGGCAATATTGATTTTCCGGTGCAGACACCAAGTTCTGAAAAACATGGAGCTTCTGTCAGGCTGGAAGAAGGAAACGATAGCTACACGTTCTATAAAACGATTCGTAGCACTCAGAAAGAAAAAGCCTATCTAAAACTATTACGCGACAAGGGACTTGAGTTCAAAATAGGTAAAGATGCTTTGCCAAAGACTGAAGCCTTTGAGTGGATTGGTGAAAATGAAGAATTTCTTGAAACTGAGAAAATTAAGATCGTCCAAAAGCCTAATGCTAAGGGCAAGGTGTATAATATAGGTAAAGCCCAGATTTCTATAGAAGTCAATGAAAATATTGATTGGTTTGATGTCAAAGCACTAATCAAATTTGGGATTTACCTAGTGCCTTTTGCGAAGCTAAGAAAGCTTTTGCTTCAAGGTAAGGCCGAATTTGAATTACCAAACGGCGAAATCGCTGTGATTCCTGCCTCTTGGTTTGTGAATTACTCTGAGCTTTTCAACTTCATGGAAGATCGTGGGGATGAGAATTCCATGGTATTGCGCAAGCATCATTTGGCGCTAGCCAGAGAAATGGAGATAGGTAATCTTGTTCAGGTTACATTGAGTAGGAAGTTGGAGCGACTTAGAGATTTTGAATCTATTGAAGAGTATACCCTACCAACTGGTTTTGAGGGAACATTACGTCCTTATCAGCATGCGGGATATAATTGGCTTAGATTTTTGAATGAGTTTAAGTTCGGTGGATGTTTGGCCGATGATATGGGTTTGGGTAAAACTGTTCAAACTCTTGCTCTGCTAGCACATGAGATGGAGGAAAATCCAGGTTTAACTTCACTTCTGGTGATGCCTACTTCTCTGATTTATAACTGGGAGCTTGAAGCGAGGAAGTTTACTCCTGAATTGAAGATTCTGGTTTATTCGGGTACTCAGCGTATCAAAGATCCATGGAGATTTGGTGAATACGATTTGGTATTGACATCCTATGGAATTACCCGATTGGATGTAGAGGTGCTGAAAGGCTTTTACTTCAACTATATCATTTTAGATGAATCCCAGGCAATCAAAAATCCAGGGAGTAATATTGCGGCAGCTGTTAATCAGCTTAAGAGCAAGCAAAAGTTGATTTTGACAGGTACGCCTGTGGAAAATAGCACGATGGATCTTTGGTCTCAGATGAATTTTATCAATCCAGGATTATTGGGCAATCAGAATTCGTTTAAGAAGCAGTTTTTACTGCCTATAGAAAAGCAAGGTGACGCAAATAAATCTGCTAAGCTCCATGCCATGATTAAGCCATTTATTCTTAGAAGACTGAAATCTCAAGTTGCAACTGACCTACCAGAAAAAATCACCAACGTGAAGTATTCTGATATGACGGTTGAGCAAGAGGAGGTTTACGAAGAAGTTAAGAACTATTACCGGGAGAAGATTATTTCTGACATCCAGAGTACAGGTAGAAATAATCAGCAGTTCACATTGCTTCGTGGTCTAACCCAGCTTCGTCAGATTGCCAATCATCCGAAATTAGTCAGAGATGATTATGAAGGTGAATCAGGTAAGCTGGAAGATGTGACATATATGCTTCAATCTACTATTTCAGAAGGTCATAAAGTATTAGTCTTTAGTCAATTTGTGAGGCATTTAGGTATTGTGAAGGAATACCTAGAGAAAGAGGGGATTCCGTATGCGTACTTGGATGGAAGCACTAAAGACCGTCAGGCTCAGGTTGAGAAATTTCAGGAAAACGAAGACATCAAAGTGTTCTTGATTTCCCTAAAAGCAGGTGGGGTTGGTTTGAATTTGACCAAAGCTGAATATGTGTTTTTACTTGATCCATGGTGGAATCCTGCTGTGGAGGCTCAGGCAATTGATAGGGCACATAGAATCGGTCAAGAAAATAAGGTCATTATCTATAAATTTATCACGCGTGGATCTGTGGAGGAGAAAATCATGGCGCTTCAGGACCGCAAGCTAGCACTCGCTGGAGAGCTGATTAATACCGAAGAAAGCTTTATGAAGAGTCTTGGACAGGATGATATTGCAGCATTGCTGGATTGAAAAACTTAGATTTTTCTAAAAAGGGTAGGATGATAAATTCTACCCTTTTTTTATTGGATTGATAGTCAACCATATAGATAATGGTCACATTTAATTAACCATAAATTCTTATCTAAACTTTGACAATAGCCCGATTATTTTTCTAAATTAAATAACATAGTTCCACTACACTACCTGCGCATGCCTAGAGCCAAATCCGATAAAGATCGGAAAATCTTTGTGCTGGATACTTCGGTGATCCTCTACGCACACAACTCCATTATGAACTTTGCCGAGCACGATGTGGTCATCCCGATCACGGTGCTAGAGGAGCTTGATCAGTTCAAGAAAGGCAATGACACCAAGAATTTTGAAGCTCGAGAATTTATCCGATTGCTGGATAAACTATCACAGGATCATATGATTCATAATTGGACTCCTTTGAACGGGAAGACCAAGGGGAATTTTAGGGTGCTGATGAATCCAGAAAATCAGATCAACGCCAATGAGATTTTTGGTGAGGAAAAGAACGATCACAAGATTCTGAACTGTGCGCTTTACCTCAAACAGCATGAAAAGGGCAGAAAAGTAATCTTGGTCAGCAAAGACATTAATCTTCGTTTAAAGGCCAAATCCATTGACCTTCTTGCTGAAGACTACGAGACAGGAAAGATTAAGAATATTACCGAACTCGAGAATACAGGGAAGTATATTCTGGATGATATTGACCCACAGTATATTGATAAACTATACGAGCAGGGGTATGTTGAAGCGAAGACTGTCTTAGGAACACGAAAAAGAAAGTCGAATGCCTATTATATCCTCAAAAGTGATAAGAATTCAGTTCTAGCTTATTACAATTCGGATGAGAGTATTCTAGAGCGAGTTGACAAAAAACTGGCATATAATATCAAGCCTAAAAATGCCGAGCAGACTTTTGCGCTTCACGCGATTACCAATCCTAATATCCGCTTAGTTTCTATCCAAGGAGTTGCCGGAACGGGTAAAACACTTCTGGCTTTGGCGGGAGCTTTGGAACAAAGAAGAGAGTATAAGCAAATTTACTTGGCTAGGCCGATTGTCCCTTTGAGTAATAAGGATATTGGGTATTTACCAGGAGATATCAAGTCAAAGTTGAATCCTTACATGGAGCCGCTTTGGGACAATCTGAAATTTATCCAAAACCAGTATAAGGAGACAGATAAGGAATTTCAGAAGATTACAGACTTGGTGAATCAGGAGAAACTAGTAATTCAGCCGTTGGCATATATACGAGGACGTTCACTGTCAAATATCTTCTTTATAGTGGATGAAGCACAGAATTTGACACCGCATGAGATCAAGACGATTATCTCAAGAGCGGGAGAGAACACCAAAATCATCTTCACTGGAGATGTGTTCCAAATAGACACGCCCTATCTAGATTCACAGTCCAATGGTTTGTCCTATTTAATAGATCGAGTGAAGGACCATCCGCTTTATGCACATATCAAACTAGAAAAAGGAGAGCGGTCTGAATTGGCAAATCTTGCAAATGAACTTCTTTAGTAGTGTCTAAACGAATTGTAAAAAGGCTCCAATCGGAGCCTTTTTACATTTGTTTCTTAACGAACTTTGCAGCTTGCTGAAATAAATTAGGATAGGTGTCTAAGGTGAATCCATGTCCCTGATTTGGCACTTCTGTAAATTCATACTTCACGCCTGCATCAATTAGTGCTTTTTTTAAAAGCAGGCTTTGAGAAATAGGTACTATGATATCTGAAGTGCCATGGAAAAAGATCGTAGGAACTGATTTACTATTAATAAATGTAATTGGGCTGTAAGCGGCAAAAGCTTCTGGTTTATCTTTGGGGTTTCCTCCCAGCATTCCACTTAGGCCGGTTTGGGTGAAGAAACTAAAGTCATATAATTCGGCCAGATTGGTGGGAGGGAAAAAGGCAATTACCGCTCTGACATTGCCTACAGTTGGATGTTTGTAGGCATGTAATAAAGCCAAATGTCCACCGGCGCTTGCGCCAGCAAGGATTAATTTGTCTGAAATATTCCATTCAGAAGCTTTGCTTTGAAAATAGCTGAGGGCTTCTATGACATCATCCTCTTGAGCGGGGAATTTATTGTTTCCTTGGCTGAAGTTGTACAACCTGTAATTTATTGAAGCAAACGCATATTCAGTGAATTCTTTGGATAATGCCTGTCTGAATTGATTAAATTCCTCCTTGCTTCCTTCTACCCAAGCACCGCCATGTATATATATAAGGAGTGGAGTTTCTGCGATGGACCTTCCTGCAGGTAAATAAATGTCAAAAATCTGATTTTGCTCCGCCCCGTAGGATTGATCAAATAAGTCTAATGCCGCTAGATTCTCGGTTGGATTTTCATCTTTATCCGAAATACAGCTACTGAGGGCATAAATGGCTATTATATATAAGCATGATTTCCAGAAAAGCTTAATTGTGTTTTTGTACATGTTTAAAACCATTTGATTAAGGATGCAATGATTTGCTTTGCCTTGATTCCATAAGGAGGTCTCAGTAGTGTTACATTGTTTAGACCCACTCGTTGCTTCAACACACCTTTCTCATTACTGAAGGCTAAAAAACCATGATAGCCATGTGCTTTGCCTATTCCGCTATTATTTACTCCTCCGAAAGGTAGTTCCATATGTAGGTAATGAAGCACACAGTCGTTGATTACGGCATTTCCAGAGCTTGTTTCTCTAAGTACTTTCGAAGATTGCTCTGCATTTACTCCAAAAAAGTATAGTGCTAACGGTTTTGGTTTGGAATTGACATAGTCAATGGCTTCACCTATGGAGATATATGATTTAACGGGGAGAATTGGGCCGAAAATCTCTTCTTCCATAACCTGCATTTCATCAGACACATTTCTTAAAATAGTTGGTTCTATGTAACGTGTGTGTTGATCGCTATTTCCCCCAAAAACAAGTTGAGCTCCTTTTGATAAGGCGTCTTCAATATTCTCTGTCAGTCTGTTGAAATGTTTGTCATTAACTATGCGAGCCATATCAGGAGATTTCTCGATTCCTTTAAAGTCAGGATCGTACATTTTTTGAATGGCGACTTTCATTTCCGAAAAGAGGTTTTCCAGTATGGATTCATGAACCAAAAGATAATCCGGAGCGATGCAGGTTTGGCCACAGTTGACATATTTCCCCCAAATCAATTTCTCAGCGGCATCTTTACAGTCTGCATCCTCATCTACGATCGCAGGTGATTTTCCTCCCAATTCCAAAGTCACAGAACTTAGGTTTTCTGCTGCTGCTTTCATTACGATTTTTCCAACTGTAGGACTTCCCGTGAAAAAAATATGATCAAAAGGAAGCTTTAGTAGGGTTTGTGATGTTTCTATGCCACCCAAAACGACCGCTACTTCTTTAGGGTCGAAAAGCTCGGAAATCATTTTCGATATGAGTTCCGACGTATGAGGAGTCATCTCTGACGGTTTGAGAATCACAGGACATCCTGCTGACAAAGCAGAAATCAACGGGCCAATCGATAGATTGAAAGGATAGTTCCATGGAGCAATGATCAAGGATCTTCCTTTGGGTTCATGGTAAATACTACCAGAAGTCCCTAGCATAGGAAGAGGAGTAGATACCGATTTTGGAGTCATCCATTTATGGAGCTTTTTGATACTATGGTTTATTTCAGCTGTGACCGGAAATATTTCACTGAGGTCAGTTTCTGATTCGGGCTTTCCAAAATCGTTTTTTAATGCATTACGAATTTCTTGCTGATGATCTTTTATCCAAGTTCTTATTTTTTTTAGTCTAGCTATTCTGTCATCAGCAGATGAAGACCTCCATAAGGTAGAAGTTAAGTGCTGGCTTTTAAAAAGATGTTCAAGATCAGTGTTGTTTTGTTCTGAGGTGGAGTGATTGAGCATTTCTATAAGTCTTAAATTTTCGATTAGGTACCTGTGGGAGTAATTAAGGTACAAAGGTTTTTCGCTAGAACTTGAACTAAGCGAATAGATATGGGAAGATTTCATTTTTTGTACGTAAAATTTTGTACTGGTGGATTATGATAAAATAGGTCAAAAAATACTTTTCAACACACTTAAAATTATTTTCACATAAAAAAAAACGCATTACGTAAAAATAATTTGCGTAAATGTTTGGATATGAAAGTCATAAAAGTGTATTTTTAGGGCATAATTAATAATACCAAAGTTTAATTCGATCTTTTTAAGTCATCACGTCGAACTTTTAGGTAGAATTTTGAAGGAAAAAGGAAAAGTTTTAGGCTGCTAAAAGAGCCATCCAAAAACGATCCCATATAGAGAATAGGTTTACGAAAGCAAAAAATTTTAAATAATAACGATATGGACAGGATTTCCAATTGTCAATTAAGCTCCCGACCACAATCCAGTGGATTTTTCGAAAGGGGCATATTTCAAAAAAGCAGTCTTTGGTTTTTAACCTTATTCTTCTTTTTAGCCGTTGGGGTAGTTTTGCCAAACATGACATCTTTCGCTCAAGTAATTACCCCAACAACCCCATTTGTATTAACTAACCAGGGTTGTAATCAGCAAAACTTGAGAGTCACAGCTATTGAATTCAGGGCTGCTAATCCAGCAGACCTTGAAGGAACCCCTATTGGACAATTAGTTCAAGGTGAAATTTGGGCTACTTGGGCAGTTAGTGGTAATGGATATAATCCTCATATTCAATTTAATATTTCAATTGATGGGAATGCTCCGACAGCAATTGCTAACTGTGTTTCAGTGAAAGATAATAACGGGAACACTCGAAATATTATTGATGGTGAGACTTTTAAAATAGCCAATTTTTCATGGCCATATGGATCTGAGTTATCAATAAATAATCTTTACATCCACTGGTTAACAGGAAATATAAGTGGTACAACAAATGCTTGTCAAACATCCGCTGGAAACTCTCAGTGTTCTCGTCCCTCCGCGACATTTTTAGTAAGAACGCCATTGGTTGCCAACTTTGAGTTCACTACTAATTGTAATGATTTCACAGTAGATTTTGAGAATTTGACAACTGGTGGAAATCCAGCAGATTATGTTTATTCTTGGTCATTTACCGGTGGTAGTCCAGCAACCTCTGCAGCTTCTGATCCTCAAAATGTAGATTTTGGATCTGCTAATTCTTATAATGTTACTCTTCAAGTAACTAGCGGGGGTATCGTCAAATCACTTCAAAAGACCGTTACACTATACGGTATTTCACCAGTTGCGCCAGTATTAACAGTTCCTACGCCATTGTGTGATGCATCTTCGGTCACAATCACGTTCACGGCAGCTGCCGGGGTGGAATACTCCTTAAATTCGGATTTCAGTACTTCGATCACGGGTGGCAGTTTTACAGCAAATGTAAGTAGCTCAGGAACGGTATATGCTAGAACAGTAGGTACTACCTGTACTAGTAATTCAACTTATACCGTGGGGCCTGCTAGAGTAACACCAGTTGCTCCTGTATTAACAGTGCCAGCACCAACGTGTGATGCAGCTTCAGTAACAATCACTTTCACTGCAGCTACTGGAGTTGAATACTCCTTAAATTCAGGGTTCACTACTACAATCACTAACGGTAGCTTTGCAGCAAACGTAAATAGCTCAGGAACGGTATACGCAAGGACTATTGGTACTACTACTTGTGTTAGCAATTCAAATTATACAGTTGATCCAGCTCCGCTGACACCAGCAGCCCCAGTATTAGAAGTTCCAGATCCATTATGTGATGCGACTACGGTAGCGATCACGTTCACTGCAGTTGATGGAGTAGAGTATTCTTTAAATTCAGATTTCAGTACTACGATCACTGATGGCAGC
>TARA_R110002072_G_scaffold13481_3_pt1 | contig 138158 bp, 91 predicted proteins | sample TARA_R110002072 | Tara Oceans TARA_R110002072 (sample SAMEA4397118) | marine metagenome | biome: Polar Biome; feature: [SRF] surface water layer (ENVO:00010504); material: water (ENVO:00002006), including particulate matter (ENVO:01000060) such as... | depth 5 m
TATCCGTGTTTTCGTCGCGCTCCGCGCCAACGGCGATGTCGGCCACGCCGTCGCCGTCCAGGTCGCCCACACCCGCCACCGAACTACCGAAGCGGTCAGAACCGTCCAGCGAGCCGGCGGTCAGGCCGCCCAGGCCGTCGCTGATTTTCACCTGGCTCTTCACCGTGCCGTCCGAGTTCATCAGCAGCACGTACACCGCGCCTTCACCGCCATCCGTGTTTTCGTCGCGCCGCGCCCCGACGGCGATGTCGGCCACGCCGTCGCCGTCCAGGTCGCCCACCCCCGCCACCGAATCCCCGAAATAGTCACTACCGTCCAGCGAGCCGGCGGTCAGGCCGCCCAGGCCGTCGCTGATTTTCACCTGGCTCTTCACCGTCCCGCCACTGGGTGAGGTGATCGCAAACGCGTAATCCTCGACTTCACCGTCCGTCGCCGCGCCGGTTGCCGTGGGATTGGCGACGAAGGCCGCGTCGGTGCTCAATCGGAACCGCGCGTACGTGGTCCCGGTGAAGCCGGTCGGGATCGCCGGGAACGTCAGCGTCAGCCGCGTGTCCGTCAGGCCAGTGCTGACCGTGGCGGTCGCCCGCTCGGTCGCGTTGTCGAACACGCCGTCGTTGTTGTAGTCGATCCAGCCGGACAGCGTGGCCGTGCTGCCGGTCGTGTTGGTCACCAGCAGCGTCACCGTCGGAGCCGCTCCGATTGTCCCCCGCAGATTGGTTGCCGGGCTCAGTACCCCGTCCTCGTCGTCCGGCAACGCCCCATTCACGTCATCCGCATTCGCCGCCGCGTTCTGCAGCGTACCGCTGTCGCCATCGACCGAGTTGCCGAGAAACAGCGTCGTCTGCGTCACGTCGATGGTGTGGCTCGGCCCGCCGTTGGCCGCGATTGTTTCGTAGTCACCGGCACCGGTTCCCGCATTCGGATCCGGAGCATCACCGAAGTCGGCTGCCAGCAACGTACGGTCTTCCAGGTTCTCGGTAAACGGCGAAACGGCGAAGGGCTGGACCATGCTGCCGGGGCGGCGGTTATGGAAGTGTCGGTTCAGCCGATGGGACGAGCGACGGCGCGTGGAGCGGATTCGCTGAGAGATCGACGACAGCCAGTGGAAGAGTTTCATGACGGGTGCCTTCGAGAAAATCGAATCTATATTGAATAATCTGATAATGGAGCGATGAGCAGGCGATTGAGATGCCTCCGCTCTGAAAGTTCAGACGCTGGTTGACGGCAACCCTTCAACTCATCTCGTGCGGATGCTGGTCGAGATTGCCGGTCAGGTCGGGGAATGCGCGTGGATGTGGAAACCTGACGTGAACCTGGAATTTTGTGCCGCTTACACGAAGAACCATGCCTGAAGGGTGCGTATTTCGGCGATAATCGGCACAGATGGACGTCGATGGGGGTCTGGCTCGTTCTGATTGCGCTTTGTTCAAGTCACCCATTCGGTACGATGCATCTGTGGATCCGTTGACGTGTCAACGAATTCAGAACCTGAATACTCAAACGACTTGCATGCCACTACGAAAATGCAGAAGGACACCGTGGATCACACCAGCCTGAGTCTGATTGGACGTGCTCAAACAGGGTCCGGTAATGCGTGGAATCATCTGGCCACGCTGTATCGACCGTTGCTTGAACGGTGGCTGGCGCAACTCTCGGTGACTGACACCGATGCCGACGATGTCGTCCAGGAAGTCATGGCGACGATTCTGAAGGAACTCCCGAAGTTCCAGCACAACGGTCGACCGGGCGCGTTTCGATCATGGCTAAGGACGATCGCTGTCAATCAGGTGCGACTTGCCTGGCGGCAGAAGAAAATTCGACCGCAGCAGATCAGCGAGTCGGCCTTCGAAAAAATGATGCGGGATCTGGAAGACCCCGGCAGCGATCTGACCAGAGTCTGGAATCAGCAGCACGACGAACACGTTGTTCTCCAGTTGCTTGGACAGGCGGCGACCCGGTTCGGGGTCCAGACGTTGCAGTTATTCCGTCGGCAGGTTCTTGACGGTTTGACGGGCATCGAAGCCGCCAACGAAGCGGGCGTGGAAGTCGCTGTGGCCTATGCGGCGAAGTCGCGAGTCCTGAAATTTCTGCGCGAAGAAGCGGGAGAAGTCCTTGATGATTCAGGATTGTTCTGAAAACGTGTCAGGTTTCTGACGGCGGGCGCATTAACAGAAGATGATGAGCCAGGCTCGTCCGATAACCGGCAGCGAACTCTGGAAGGGCACATGAAACTTCGTGCTGTGCAGAAAACTGACCAGGACTCTCCGGTCGGTCACCCAACTCAACAGCAACTGTGCGACTTTGCAACGGGCCGTTTGGACGACGACCTTGTTGACGGTGTCGCGCGGCATCTTTCGAGTTGTGCGCAGTGTCAGCAGGTTGTTGATGATCCATCTGGCGACGCCAGTCTGGTGGGTCGTCTCGCAGATATCGCGGCGCGCGTGCCTGAACAGGTCGACGGCATTCTCTCGCGATCTGAAGTTGAAACTCGACTGCCGGAGATCAACCTTCCCGACCTCAAACTCGTGAAGGAAATCGGTCGCGGGGGCATGGGCATCATTTATGAAGCTCAGCAGATTTCGCTGGGGCGGCGAGTTGCCATCAAGATTCTGTCGCCACATCTCGCGACCGGCCAGGCGGCAAAACGTCGCTTCGAACGCGAAGCGCGGGCGGTTGCGTCATTGCGTCACGCTAACATCGTGCCGGTGTTTACTGTCGGTCAGCATGCAGGCATCAGCTATTTCACCATGATGCTGATTGATGGCCAGAGTCTCGATCAGATCGTGCTTGACTGGCGACGGGATGCCTCAGGGACAGCCTTTGACAATGCGGAAACGTTCTCGATCGACGGACTTGATACGGACGGTTCTCAAACCCGAGGCGAAAATGCCACACAGCCGGTGGCATCACTTTCGTCGCTCGGAATCCCGCATCCCGCAACGCCGGAACACGCGACGCTGGTGGCTCAACTTGGGATTCAGGCGGCGGATGCGCTCGAGTTTTCACACCAGGCAGGGATTCTTCATCGGGACATCAAACCATCGAACCTGATCCTCGATTCGAACCGAACCTTGTGGGTTACCGACTTCGGCCTGGCCAAAGCCGCCGAGCACGAAGATCTGACCGAGACCGGCGACGTGCTCGGCACTCTGAGGTACCTTGCGCCGGAATGTCTGCGCGGAGAATTCGACCGACAGAGCGATCTGTTTTCGCTGGGAGTGACCCTGTACGAACTGCTGGCAATGCAGTCGGCGCAGCCCTCCCGCGACCGTGGCAAACTGATCGAAAGAGTGTCGGAAGCGAGAATCGAACCGCTCGATAAAGTGGCTCCGCACGTTCCGGCCGATCTGCAAACGGTCATCCAGAAAGCGATCCATCCGGAGCCGCTGCAACGATACCTGTCAGCAACAGAGTTTGCCGAAGACCTGCGCCGCTTCGTCATGGGCCAACCCGTTCGGGCGCGGCGTCCGACGCTCATTGATGGTGGCCGGCGCTGGCTTCGACGAAACCGGCTGGTGGCAGGTCTCAGTGGAGTGGTTCTTTTCTTCGCCGTGGCAGTCGTTGCTCTGTCGTTGCGGACCAGTCCCGTCAGTGCTGCCGTTCAATTCGTATCGAGCCAGCCGAACGTGCAACTGCGACTCGAATCTGCCGACGGTGTGGTGACGATCGTGAATTCAAAATCTGGACAGGTAAGGCTGGTACCGGGTCGGTACTCATCCAGACTGATTGGCGGCCTTGGACTGCGAATCAGTCACGACTCGTTTCAGTTAGCAGCCGACTCCATACAGACGCTGACCGTCGAAAAAGTCGACCCACTGACGCTGGTTGCACCGTTTACTTCTGACGAAATCGAGAAGGCGCGGTCGCTGCTTGCCGAGTCGCTCGGTCGAAAGGCGGTCGAAACGAATTCGCTCGGTATGGAGTTCTCGCTGATCCCTCGCGGCGAATGTGTGCTCGGTGATCCTCGCGCGCAGACTCAGATCGTGCAGATCACTCGCCCGTTTTTCATGGCACGGCATGAAGTCAACGTCGCACAGTTCCAACAGTTCGTCCAGGAGACCGGCTACAAGACTGTGGGCGAAAAACTGGGCACGTGGGGCATGACCGACGGTGTTTACGAACGCAACGACCGTGTGAATTGGCGCAGTCCCGGTTTCGAACAGACGGCCAATTTTCCCGCCACCGGTCTGGCGCATATCGATGCGCGTGCTTTCTGCCGGTGGCTGAGTAAACGCGAAAGCCGGACGTGCCGGTTGCCGACGACTGCCGAATGGGAATACGCCTGCCGTGCCGGGACAACAACCCGCTTTTACACCGGCGACACAATTACTCCGGCGCAGGCAAATCTGCGATTTCCGGGAACCAGGAACCGGCTGACCGAAGTCGGCAGCTATCCGCCCAATCCGTTCGGCCTGTTTGATATGCACGGCAGCGCGATCGAAATGTGCAACGATCCGCCTCGACGATACGTCCCCGAACCGGTGCAGAATCCCGGACGCTCGCTACATGGTACTGAGCCTCCGGTCGGTTCGGCTCGCGACGTCGCCTGGTGGGACGTGCCCGAAAATGCTGGTGCTTTTCCTCCACTTTCTCAAGATGCGAATTCCGCGGGAGTGGGAGGAATCATCGGCGAAAAGAATGCGAACTCCGCCGCCGTAGGGTTCGGGTTCCGGGTGCTTTGTGAGATCGCCCCGAAAGAAGGACCACTCGTTCCTCCCTCACCAGAAGATCAAGCTGAGGATGTCGCAAGCCGAGCCGTTATCCCGAACCCGGTCGAGCCCGGCATGAAGCAATGGCAAATTGCAGAAATTGTTAATGCGTGGAGTCGACGCCTTTCATCGCCTGCCGTTGGCAAAGACTCGTCGAACGCAACGCTCGTTCTGATTCCACCTGGTAACTTTCAGATGGGGCTCTCCGACGATCTGATCCTGCCTGATCGGCAGGCTTCCAGGAAACTCCGGCAGCACCCAGTTCGACTCACAAAACCATTTTACATCGGTCGTCACGAGATTACGGTCGGCCAGTATCGCCAGTTCGTCGATGAAACCGGTTATGTACCATCGTCGGAACAGTTCGGTGCCATCGCGTTCGAGATGGCAGACGGAACCTTTCGTGAAAATCTAAAGATTCGCTGGAATCAGCCCGGCTATCCGTTGGCCGATGATCAGCCCGTTACCTGCGTCAATGCTATCGACGCCGAGACCTTCTGCCAGTGGCTCACCGCCAAAGAGCAGACGACATATCGTTTACCGACGTGCGCCGAGTGGGAATATGTCTGCCGGGCGGCCACACAAACACCAACTCACTACGGAGACCGCGTCACGAACCGCCAGGGCCTGTACTGGAGCTTCACAGCTCCGGCGAATCGCCCGGCCCAGGTTGGATCGTACCCTGCAAACGGGTTCGGCATCTGCGACATGCCAGGCAACGTTCGAGAATGGACGGCCGACTCAGCACTCGCCTATGAACCAGATGTCGCCGTGAACGATCCGTTTCAAAAGCCATCCGGTCCGAATGATCGCCGATGGGTCCGTGATGGCGGCTGGCTTTCACACTCTTTCCGACTGCATTCCCATTATGCAGCCCCTGAACCGGGAGCCAGCTTTCGGATCGTCGAACTGGGTTTCCGAGTCGTCCGGGAAATAGTCCCGTCGGAGACAGCTTCGCAGCCTGCAACGCTGCGTCCTGTTGCCATCGCAACGAACGATGAAGTTTCAACGCCGCCCGCCACCGAGACGTCGGCTTCGAATACACCTGACGAATCAAGCCAACTTGATCACATCGTCACAGACTCACCGGACTGGTTGTCATCACCGTTCGGGCTAGCCGAGATTGAAGCCGCTCGTGGTCTGCTGTCAGATCGAGACGGCCTCGATCCGACGCTCTCGACTTCAGTCGGCATGAACCTGCAACTTGTACCGCCGGGCGATTTCGTAATGCGGGCGGAGAGTTCGATGAAGTTCCGCCTCTACGAAATCCCCCATCACCAGGTTCGAATGACAAAACCGTTTTACATCAGCGAGACGGAAGTCACCGTCGACCAATTTCGAAGATTCGCTGCCGCATCAGGCTATCGATCTGCAGCTGAAGACGGTAAGGGTGAACTGAGTATCTGGAACTGGTCCGGCTGGGCAAATTCCGCTGATCGTTCCTGGCAATCACCGGGTTACGCGAACAAAGCAGAATTTCCTGTAACCTGCGTTACAACTCAGGATGCCGAAGCATTCTGCAACTGGCTCTCTCAGGTGGAAGGCCGACGATTCCGGTTGCCAACCGAAGCCGAATGGGAATACGCCTGCCGAGCCGGAACTGAAACCGATTTCCAATTCGGTAACCGACTGAATTCCAACCGGGCATACTTCGCACCCGTTGGCGATTCACCGCACGAACGACCCATTCCGGTCGGCAGTTTTGCTCCCAACGCATTCGGTCTGTTCGACATGCACGGCAATGTGTGGGAACTCTGTCACGACGGTCCGCGCATTTACGAATCGACCTCCGTCAGCGATCCGTCTGGCCCACACACCACTGCTGGCGGAATGCCACGCATCCTGCGAGGTGGCGGCTTCCGCTGGGTCTCAGATTACGCCTCTTCAAGTCACCATCGCGTCATCGCTGTAAAGCAGGCATGGCTCGACGCCGGCTTCCGAATCGTCAGCGAAATATCCGATTGACAACGACACATGATCTGCTCCCCCGAATTCTGGTCCGTTTTTGATGCTGGAATTCCGGTGAAAACCGGACGCTGGAAATGGGGCAGATTGCATTTGCCTTGCATCACTATGAGTCGGGAACGACGGTTTCTGAGTCTGCCACATAACGACTACGGAGACTCCGAGAACCTATGAAGGGGCATGTCAAACTGACTCTGGCCCAGGCTCAGATCAATCAGGCACAAGCACAGGCGCTCCGCGGGCCTCAGCTTTCCACGTAGTCGGCAGAGGCCTGGAGTAAAAATGTGTCTACCCGAGCGGCTTGTTCTTACATGCCCCCTGAACCCGGGCTCATTTTGTGGTCCCACCGACGCACGGACCCGGTAATAAACAATGAGAATCGACGCTCATCTCGCTGCATCCGCAAGGAGACTCAGTCGACTTAAGTGCGACAATTGAATTTTTCTATTCTGGCAGGCTGTGGCTCTTCTTCGGTTGCGGCGGAACCGAGTGTGGTGCTGGTTCCTTCGTCGTCAGTCGGACCAGTCGAGCGCGCGTGGCCCGGCGAAAGACGGCGCGCTGGGGCACGGCGAGTGAAAGCAAGGCTCGTGATGAGCCGGCCGTCCCGCCTCAGAAAAAGAAACGGGCCCAAGCAACCAAGTGCTGCAGATTCGTCGGCGCCTGCTTACTGAGTTATTCCGCCAGACAGAAACTTCCTGATTCACCGGCCCCTTGCCCGCCCCGAATTACCGGCGAGAAGTCAAGAACCACCTGAAGCCATCGTGTCGTATTAAGACTGCTTCGCATCCAGTCGGGAGATATAGACATGCCCGTTGTAATGAGCAGTCGCGACTCGCAGACCGTCTGAGGCGAGGTCGAGATCACGAGCGGTGTCTTTCAGTTTGAACTGGTGAAACTCGTTGGCGTCTGCGGGCTTGAAGAAAAGCAAATACCCGCCGCTGTTTCCGCCTGAAATGCCGACCCTTGTCCCGTCGGCATGGAAGGCGATTCCCCAGGCGACGCCGGTCAGCTTAGCTTTGGTCAGGTGTTCGATCTGCTGTTTGCCGGTTTCCCAATCGAAGACAACGACCGATGGATTGCCGACGCCTGCAAACGCGTTAGTGACATTCGTGATGCCACTGCCGGCGAGGTACTTTCCATCCGGGCTGAAGGCCATTCCGCGGAAGCCACCGATCGTCGCGATAAACGTCTTGTCGTATTTCTGAAGAGACTCAGCCTGCCAGGTTCTGAGCTGCTTGCCTGAGGCAACATCCCAGTCAATGAGGTGGCACATCAGATCGCCTGTCACCAGGTGCTCGCCGTCGGGATGAAACGCGACGTTGTAAATGTGCGACTCGTGCCCGGACATTTCCCGGACGAGCTTTCCGTCCGCCATATTCCACAGGCGCACAATCAGGTCGTTGCCGACGGAAGCCAGCAACGTTGTGTCGGGACTGACGGCCACTGCTCGAATCCAGCCAGCGTGTGCCTCGACGGTTCTGACTGGTTTCGGCGTCTCGTCTGCAACCGGCCACCAGATCAGACGTCCGTCATAACCACCGGTGACGATCGTCGCGCCGCTCTTATCGAAGGCCATGCCTCGGACCCACGCGTCGACGCCGTCCAGTTTTGTTTTCGCACCAGACGCGATATCGAATCGCCAGACGCTGTAGTCCTCCGCTCCGGCAAAAACGAACCGTCCGGTTGGATCAAACCGGCAGGAGATCAACGGACGATCGTGAACGAGATCCTTCTCGATATGAGTCTGCGTGACGTCCATGGAACGTTCCTCTAACAATGCGAGCGACAGGCCAGCCACGTCGAAACGAACTTTTCACATTCAACCAGCATCTGGTTTGCCGTCAACCTTACCGCCGACCAGGCTGAAGCGCAAGCGAGCGAGTCTTCCGCGTCGCAATTCTCACTCTACGCCTGATACGTCGAATATCTGGCTCCCTGTTCCTATATTGAGGATCGGTCAACGGAACCTTCCTCCTGGAAGGATGAAAGAGACTTGCAGTTTTCACCGATGCAGATCCCACAGACGCAGTTCCGACAGACTCCGGGATCGTGGGGCGGAATTGAAAATCGAGATTGATAGCCGCGGTTGAACAGTTTTGTCGCGAGTGGATTGAGTTCCGATGAAGCATCCCGGCCTGGACCATCTTCTCGACGTCCATGACGAACTCTCAGAAAGATGACAAGTGGACCAGTCCAAAGCAGATCCGGCAGGCGACTCGAAAAGGACCACCAGAGACTCTCCGCCGACGAAGGTTCGCTGGACAATCTTCGCACTGGCGTGCGGAACGTCATTCCTGCTTTATCTGCATCGGTACAGCTGGAACATCATCGGCCCCAGGCTGCAGGAAGAGTTCTCGTTCACGAACACTCAGACCGCCTTCCTGTTTTCACTGTTTTATTACACCTATGCCGCCGGGCAGATTCCCAGCGGCATCGTAATTGACCGCTTCGGCCCGCACCGCATTCTGACCGGCATGATTGCCGCATGGTCCATCGCGGTTGCCGGAGTTGCTCACACCGGCAACATGTTCCTGCTGGGTTTCTGGCGGTTGGTGTTTGGAGCAACTCAGGCAGGCTGCTATCCGGCCCTGACGAAAATCAGCCAGCAGTGGTTTCCGATCTCGCAACGAACCGTGCTGCAAGGCTGGGTGGCCACGACGTTTGGCCGGGCAGGTGGTGCGATGTCGCCGATCATCATCGCGACGCTGCTGATGGGCTATTGCGGGCTTAGCTGGCAACTGGCCGTGACTCTGACCGGCGGAATCGGAATTGCTTTGTGCGTGACATTCTTTCTGTTGTTTCGCAATTCGCCGCGTCAGGATCCCCGAGTCAACGAAGCGGAATGCCATCTGATTACAGAAGGGTCGCTGAACCGGGACAGCTCTGCTGATACAGCGACCAGGCTCCCGCTGAGCCTGGCACTTCGCAACCGAAGCCTGCAATTCTTCACAGTGCAACAGTTTCTTGACGCCGGATCGGATGTTGTGTTTGTGGGTCTGATCGGAACTTATTTTCTGGTGGCTCACGATTTCGACATCAAACAAACCGGATGGCTGGCCAGTCTCCCGCTGTTTGGCGGAGCACTCGGCGGAATCGTCGGCGGTTGGCTGAACGACGTCGTGATTCGCCGCACCGGAAACCGCCGATGGGCTCGCAGCGGCGTGGGGTTTGTCGGGAAGGTGATTGGTTGCGCGATGCTGGCACTGGTCGTCATGCAGTCGGACGGAGTCACTGCGGCATGGCTGTTGATGGCGGCCAAGTTTTTCAGCGACTGGAGTCAGCCTACAACCTGGGGCACATGCACGGACCTTGGGGGGCATTTCAGCGCCACTGTCTTCAGCATAATCAACACTGCTGGAACGATCGGCGGCGTGCTGATGCCGATCATCTTTGGAGTCATTCTGGACTGGTTCACAACTCTGTCGGTGATTGACGGAGCGGAAGTGAGAACGACCGACTGGAACCCGTTATTCGTTCTGCTGTCGGCAATGTATCTTGCATCCGGCTTCTGCTGGCTGCTCGTTGACTGTACCAACCGGCTGACCGATGAAACTTAACACCAACCGGGAAACAAACGATGGAACGCAAGACAGTTCGGCCGGAAGGCCTTGATCTCGATTCGCCAGGCCGACGGGATTACTGGCTGGCTCTGGAACACGACAGCATCTGGGGAGACCACCTGATGCCGCTGACTGTGTTTGTCGGACCAGAGACAAAAGACGGCGAAGGTCTGGTGGCATTTGGTTCCAACCACGGCAATGAATACGAAGGGCCGGTGGTTCTGAAACATCTGCTGCGTGAGATCGACATCAAAAACGTACGTGGCCGGATAATTCTAATCCCTGTGCTGAACCCGGCCGCGTTTCTGTCGGGCACTCGCGAAAGTCGTCAGGAAGATGGAGTCAACCTGAATCGTGCGTTTGTCGATGGTGCCGGCAAAACGCCCGCACTGGCAGGGATCACTCATCGCATCGCTGACTTTGTAAGAGAATACATCTGGCCCAGAGTTCACATCGTGCTGGATCTGCATTCTGGCGGCGAAGTGGCTCGATTCTCCATTTGCGCAAACTATCACCCCGTCGAAGATCCGGTGCTGGCCGAGAAGATCGAGCAAACAGCTCGCTGGTACGGCACGCCTTCACTGATGGTCTACCAGAACGTCACACCAGGGCTGCTGCCCAGCGAAGCAGAGCGTCTGGGAAAAATCACCGTCGGCACGGAACTTGGCTGGGGCAAAGCAGTCAATCCGGAAGGCGTCCGATACGGTCGTCAAGGAGTTCTGGCCGCAGCCATCAACAACGATCTACTGCACGGAAAGATCGAACCGATTGCTCACCACAAAGACGGCACGCAACTGAAGTTGGAAATGGTCGACCGTGACTGCTTCACGGTCGCTCCCTTTGCCGGGCATTACGAACCACTTGTCGAATGCGGCGCCAGAGTGAAGCGAGGACAAACCGTGGGCCTGCTGCACGACTTTGACCGCATTGACATCGAACCCTGGCCTTGTGTGGCTGCACTCGATGGCGTTGTCCTGGCTCAGGCATGGGTGGCTCCGGTTCCGAAAGGACAGCACATTGTCGTCGTGGCAAAGGAGCTGCCGTAGACCATTTTCAAGGTTTCTATGAGGGAGCAGGCTTGAGGATGCTGCCTCTTTACCTCCGGACAACTCACTAAATCCAAGACCGGCAGATAACGGCAAACGTCGACGACAGAAAGCACGAGCGATGGCGCAGCTTGCGGAAGCAGATATTTTCGGAATCATTGGCGACGACGGATTTCAGCGACTCGTCGCCGCTTTTTATCGGCAGATACCGAGTGACGACATTCTCGGACCGATGTACCCGGCGGACGACCTTGAAGGAGCTGAGTACCGACTGCGAGGTTTTCTGATTGGTCGCTTCGGCGGACCGCAGACTTATATTGAAGAGCGAGGACATCCCGCTCTACGAATGCGACACGCTCCGTACGACTTGAATATCAACGCCCGCAACCGCTGGGTCGAGATCATGGAACGCGCACTGGACGAAGCAGCCTTCGCTCCGGAAGTTGATCAGATACTTCGACCGTTCTTCGCTCAGACGGCGACGTTCCTGATTAACCGCTGGGAATAGGCAAGTCGACTGAAGGAATTTCCAATGTCTCAACGCGTATTGATACTCGGAACGTTCGACTCGAAGGGCGAAGAGTTTGCGTTCCTGCGCGAGCGCATTCTGGCTTGTGGCTGTGAGGTTGTTGCCGTCAACGCAGGCGTCGATGGCTCAACCGATTTGTTTCCGGTCGATGTCGAAGCCGACGCCGTGGCGAACGCTGGCGGGGAACCGCTCATCAGTCTGCGTGAAAAACGAGACCGCGGGCACGCCATGTCTGTCATGAGTGCCGGCGCCGCCGCTCTCGTTCGAAAGATGTTCGACAATCGAGAATTCGATGGCATCATCGGAATGGGCGGTTCGGGCGGAACCGGCATCGTGACTTCTGCCATGCGAACGCTGCCGGTCGGAGTGCCCAAGTTCTGCGTGTCGACGCTGGCCGCCGGTGACATCAGCCCGTTCGTCGGGACCAGAGACATCGTCATGATGCCATCCATCGCGGACGTGTCGGGCATCAATCGAATCTCTCGAACGATCCTTTCGCGAGCTGCCGGAGCCGTTTGCGGAATGGTCAATTCAACCATCCCCGAAGCAACCGGTGAAAGACCGCTCATCGCCGCGAGCATGTTTGGCAACACAACGACTTGCGTCGATGCCTGTCGCGAAGCTCTCGACAAGGCTGGTTACGAAGTCCTGGTTTTTCACGCAACCGGAACCGGCGGACGAATCCTTGAATCTCTGGCAAACGAGAAACTGGTCGACGCCGTTCTCGACATCACGACAACAGAATGGGCGGACGAATTGTGTGGCGGAATCATGAGCGCCGGGACCGACCGTCTCGACGGTGCAGGACAGAACGGATTGCCACACCTGATCGTTCCCGGCTGCATTGACATGTGCAACTTCGGATCAATGGACAGCGTGCCGGACAGGTTCAAAACCGGCGACCGCAACTTCTACGAGTGGACTTCCGAAGTAACGCTCATGCGCACGACCGTTGAAGAGAATCGTCAGCTCGGAGAAATCTTCGCCGCGAAAGCCAACAAAGCAACCGGCCCGGTCGCGTTTCTGTTTCCTCTGAAAGGTGTATCGATGCTCGATGCCGACGGCGAGCGCTTCTGCAATCGCGAAGCCAACCAGGCATTCTTCGACGCCGTTCGAGAAAACGTCTGCGACGGCATTCGAGTCAAAGACGTCGACGCCAACATCAATGATCCGGAGTTTTCGGCGAGAGCAGTAGAGCTGATGCTTGAACTCCTCGCCGAAAACTGAGTTCGACAGAATTGAAGACGTTTCAATCGCAGAGGGCACAAAGTTGGAAACCGCGAAAGCTCGGAGGGAGTTCTCATTGTGCTCCGCGAAGACTCTGTGGCCTCTGCGATTACAAGTTCATGCGGGAAAGCAACCGGAGTAAGCGCAGTGGCATCACGACGCGAAGAAATCCTCGATTTACTACGAACTCGAATCGCGGATGGAATCCCGATCATCGGCGGCGGAGCGGGCACCGGAATCAGTGCGAAGTTCGAAGAGGCCGGCGGTATCGACCTGATCGTGATCTACAATTCAGGACGTTACCGCATGGCCGGTCGAGGTTCACTGTCCGGCCTCATGCCTTACGGAGATGCCAACGCCGTCGTCATGGAAATGGCTCATGAAGTTCTGACCGTTGTTGAGAGCGTTCCTGTCCTCGCCGGAGTCTGCGCGAGCGATCCGTTTCGAAAAATGGACTGGTTTCTTCGGCAGGTTGAGGACATCGGATTCGCTGGCGTGCAGAACTTCCCGACGGTTGGACTGATTGACGGACTGTTCCGAGTCAACCTCGAAGAAACCGGCATGGGTTACGACAAAGAAGTCGACATGATCCAACTCGCCCGCAATATGGACCTGCTGACGACTCCGTACTGCTTCAACCCGACCGAAGCCGAACAGATGACCGCAGTCGGTGCCGACATCATCGTTGCCCACATGGGCCTGACAACGAAAGGTTCGATCGGAGCGACAACCGCGAAGACACTCGACGACTGCGTGAAAGAAGTGCAGAACATCGCGGACGCCGCTCGAGGAGTCCGCGACGATGTACTCGTTATCTGCCACGGTGGCCCGATCGCCATGCCCGAAGACGCCGAATACGTCCTGCACCGCACAAAAAACGTCCACGGTTTCTACGGTGCTTCATCCATGGAACGTCTGCCCGTCGAAACAGCGATCACCGGTCAGGTACGAAACTTCAAAGCCATCCGCTTTGCTGAGTAGTCAAGTTGTGCGTTTGCCCATGAGAGGGTGAACGGGGATTGTAACTGGCAGCCACAATCCGAAAGAGCATGAAGCCGTGAAATCGTGCTGTGGTGGCCCGCTCGCAATATCTGATCGGTACGCGGGCTGATGCTGCGAAAGCCACCGCTGATTGAAACAGCCAACGACCAGCTCAAAAACATCTGCCAGGCTCCATCCGCAGCGTGAACGGCTTCATCGTCGACTTTCTCACTGGTCCGATTGCTCACACCCACCAGCCGAAGAAACCTGACATCCGGCTCAACTCGCCGGCTCAACGAAAACGAAAAACAACAACTCGCCATCATCGCATCAACAGAATTCAGATGAGTAAGTCCCGCCTCGAACGAACGCAATCGATGAAGCCCGGTTCCCAATCAGAATCAACCTCGCTGCGTGTCCAGCGATTCTGCCAAATCTTTCAAATCGTCAGCGCTCGCACTGAGCAGCAACTGTGGACGAGCTTTAAAATCGCTTGTCAACGCGGGCATATACTGTGTTTCCAGCAGGATCCCAATGGCGATAAGGTTCACAGTCAGGTTCCCACTTGATCTCTAAACCTGCCCCTGGTACCTTTCAGGGTCAATTCCACGCAAACGCGAGATCAATTCTTGATAAATTCCGCGTCTCCTGGTAACTGTTCGCTTGTTTGATCGAGTCGCAACGGTTGCCACAAATGTTATCTAGGGGTGTTTCGTCCCACTTTTTCAGTTCTCTTTGTGTGAGGCTTACGCATGCGATTGTTGCCATTTCAAAAGCCGTACGATTCCCAAGATCGTCATCGACGGCGGGCGTTCACGTTGATTGAACTCCTGGTCGTCATTGCGATCATCGCCATTCTGGTCGCACTTCTGTTGCCGGCAGTGCAGCAGGCACGAGAAGCGGCTCGCCGGAGTCAGTGCAAGGCCAACCTGAAGAACATCGGTACTGCAACGCACAACTTCCTCGACACCTATGGCAAGTTTCCACCGATCGTTAATTTCTCGGGTGGGCCGACATTCTTCTTTCACATTCTTCCGTACATCGATCAAACGGCAATGTTCGACCTGTACAACGGCGGAGCAACAAATGGATCGGGGACCCCGACCAGCATGCGGCAACACATGAATGACAACTATCAGATCATTGTGGATGCCGGTCTTCGTGCGGGGGTTGATGCAGGAATACCCGTTTACATTTGCCCATCCAACCCAGGGCGTCCAAAGTCAGAAACTGGTGGTAATGGTCGCGGGCCAAAGGGAGACTACGCAGTGGTCTTCATGCAGGGGCAGGGGTTCGACAAGAATGCCGACTTTTCCGCAACAGAAGACGGCTGGTGGTCGCATCATAATTCGTCCAGTCAATCGGAAATCAATCGCCAGAAAGGCCTGATTAAGACCGGAACCACTGTCGGACTTCCAGATGACGGCGGAGTTGCCGGACACAATGGCCGTCGCCGTGAACAGGCACAATTCACGCAAGACACAGCAACCTGCACAGACGGTACGAGTAACACATTAATCGTTGGCGAAAAATTCTGGACGCAACAAGAGTTGTCTCGTACCGGCAATCCTGGCCACAACAACACTGACACATCTGTCTTTGTTCAAGATGGTAGCTGGCGCGAGTACATGGTTACTCGGAATATTCGCTATCCATTGCGGACAGGTCTGCATCTCGATGGGCCAAGCGGGTGGGGCGAGGATGACCCTGCTCGTACAGGAAATGCTCGTGCTACCGGATTCGGGAGCTTGCACACTGGTATGGTCCATTTCCTGTTAGCTGATGGCGCTGTCGTTGCACTGAGCGAGAATCTCGATCAGGAAGTTCGATGGGCGCTTGGCGGTTCAGCTGATAACGAGCAGACCGATGGATTCTAGGTTGCCAGCTTGATCGACATCTCAGATTGTTCATTGTGACCGGCCACGTTAACGCGTGGTCGGTTTTTCAGACGTGGCAAGGTGTTGTTTCGTCATAGAGCCTGCCTCACTGTTGTCGCTTTTTTCAAGTCAGGGCAAGGTTAGATGAGATTTCTTTTAGGGTTGTTGTGCGCGTTCTCTGTTGTTGGCTGTGGCAGCGGTCGAGGGGGAGTCGACGTTGCCGGCACCGTCACGTTCACGGGAGGGGAGCCACTGCCAAGAGGGGTTGTGACTATCAGTGGTCCTGGCGGTTCCTATCGCGCCGCGATTAAGTCGGACGGCACCTATATGATCTCGGATGTACCTGCTGACACCTATAAGGTAGCTCTCACGGGAGTTTTTGACGGGCCACCGATTCAGGGTGATCAGATGGAGTACGACGCTGACGGCAACTACATCGAAACTACAGCGATAGAACCCAAATCTTTGATCAGCCCCATGTATTCCGCTTTTGATCAGTCCGGGATGGTCTTAAAGGTGCCTGGCGAGTATGACCTTCAGGTTCCGAAAGCTCAGTGACGTGCGGATGCCACTTTCAGCGCGACTTAAAGCCTACTGTTTTACAGTAGGCTCTTTTGCATTGGTGCTGTCACAAAGCGGCTGCAATTCTGAAGTCAAGAAGACTGACAAAACAGAGGCAACCACTGAAGTTCACTCCGACGAAAGACATCGTGACGCCCCTCAAGATGCGCCATTGCCTTTTGCAAGCCCTGTTTCGCGAGAGATGCGAGAGCTTCGTGAAGATGATTGGTTTGAGGATCGTTCCGCTGCTCTCGGGATCGATTTCTCCTATCGCGACGGGAGCAACACAGGTTGCTACCAGTTGCTTGAATCTGTCGGCGGTGGTGTTGCTGTCCTCGACTACGACGGCGATGGATGGGTCGACCTGTTTTTCACAGGTGGCGGCTCACTGGCTGAGCGTGACGATTCAATCCAGATCGAAGGTCACCCTGCCGGATTGTTTCGCAATTGCGACGCCGCAACGATGGCCGACGTGAGCGCTTCGGCAGGTCTTGGTTCGGGAAAGACGTATACTCACGGAGCTTCTGTCGCCGATCTCAATGCTGATGGGTTTCAGGATGTCGTCGTTGCCGGATTTGGAGCAATGCAAGTCTGGATAAATACCGGCGACGGGACATTCATCGAACAGGGTGACATGCTGGGGCTTCATTCTAAATCCTGGAATGTCTCCCCGGCGGCGGCAGATATCAATAATGATGGCCTCGTCGACATCTATGTCCTGACCTACGCGGAATGGCTGCCCGACCCCAAACGCGTTTGCCTGAACGACAAGCAGCTTCACGACATCTGTGGTCCAACGATGTTTCCAGGATCGCGTGACGTGGTCTTTGTAAACAACGGACAACAGTTCGACGACGTCAGCGCGACAGCGGGAATCATTGAGCAGAACCGAGGTCTCGGAATCGTCACGGCGGACCTTGATGACAACGGCTTTATTGACTTCGTCGTCGTCAACGATGTTCAGGAAAACCAGCTCTACCTTAATTCAGGTTCCCTTCCCTGGAGTGAAGATGGAGTGCTGGGCGGTATTGCGTATTCGGAATCCGGTGAGCGCGAAGGGTCGATGGGAATTGACCTCGCGGATTTTGATGGAGACGGTGGCCCAGACCTCTGGTACACAAACTACACGCACCAGGATAACTCGTTGCTTCGTAACATTGAGGGATCAGGGTTTGTGCATTGCGCAGGGCTTTTCGGGCTGTCAGGCGACTCGCGTTCGTGGGTTGGGTTTGGCACTGGATTCGGAGATTTTAACGGCGATGGGTGGCCTGACCTGTACGTCATCAACGGACACGTCGCGTACGACCGACTGGATAGCCCCTATTTTCAACCACCACAGCTGTTTGTGAACCAGCAGGGAAAACGCTATCGGCAAATCAGCCAGAACGGCGGTCCTTATTTTGATCATGATCGATCGGGCCGCGGATCGGCTGTGCTCGACTGGAATAATGACGGCGGTCTAGACCTTGCCGTTGTTCATCAGAACGAGCCGGTTGCGTTGCTGACAAACCAGATAGCATCCTCCCCCTGGCTAAGCATTGATCTCGTCGGAACGACCGTCGAAAGGTCAGCTGTTGGTGCCAGAGTCAAAGTGCAAACGTCCGAGCGTCCGCAAACCCAATGGAAAATCAGCGGTGGCGGATACGCTTCTCATAAAGATGGTCGACTACTCTTCGCCCTGCCAGACACCAACCCGGTAACCGTGACGGTCACCTGGCTCGGTGGCACGGAAGAGGTCCACAAAGCTCTCCTGCCGGGAAGCTATAAGGTGGTGGAAGGGGCTGATGCCTATGTCGTTAAGTAAACTGCCAGTCCATCGAATTCTGGTCGGGCTTCTGATTCTTATTCCTTGTGTTGTTGCCGTTTATTTCAACAGGTCGACTGCAGAATCACAGCTGCTCCGAGTACGTGAGGAAGCTCAAAAGATCGTAGCCTTTCCAGAGTCACGGTCACTGTCTGCCGAACGCTGTATCGCGTTTGCAGGCCGTTTGTTTGAAGCAGAGGGCAGAGTCGGAGCCACCGCGATGCTGTACTACATCGGGGCCGCACCGATCGTCGGGGCCGATCTGAGTGTCGCCTCAATTCCGCCTGGCAGCGACGTCTTAACGATCGAGACAACCGACATCCTTCTGATTTCAGAGCTGCTGTTCCATACAGATCGCCTGGGGCCTGCTGAGCAGTTGATCGGGGTCGCTCTCGACCGCGGTGAATCACGCGTGGCGACCCTTAGATTAGCAATTGAGATCCGAATGGCGCTGGGAAGCGACGCTGAGGTCATGCGGCACACAGAGGAATGGGTTCGGCTCGACCCTGAAAATCCGACGCCCTTCCGAATTCAGGCGGCGGTCCACCGGAACCACGGACGTTGGGATAACTTCATCGTCGCCGCGGAAAAGGCTGTTGAGCTGACACCACCGACTGACTGGGTACTGCAGGTCGAGCTGGTTGATGGCTACACCCACTTGGGAAGAATTGACGACGCACGTCGCGAGCTGGATCGAATCCGGAAAGCTCGACCTGATCTCATTGAGCTGGCACCGGTGATGCATGCGAGGTTGCTGCTCCAGGAGGGCGACTACGAATCGACTGAGTCGATTATTGAGCGATGTCTGGCCGCCTACCCCGACGATACAGAAGCAATGATGGTAAAAGGGAAACTACGGTTTTCTCAGGGAGACTACTCTCTGGCCATCAGATTGTTTGAGAAAGTACTGGAACTTGATCCAGCGGACGAGCAGGCGTACTACCAGCTCGGACAGGCCCACGCTCGCGCTGGTGACAAGGAGCAAGGTCGGAAGTATCTTGACCAGCATCGTCGCTTGCTTGATGCAAAGATCGAATTGTTCGCACTGGAACAACAGGCAGCTCGCGAACCGTTGAATTCAGAAGTCCGACACAGGCTGGCTGCTGCGTACTCGGAAATCGAGTTACCACACCTGGCCGAATTCTGGGCTCGTGCCGCGCGCGCTTCCGGAGGCTCAGAATGACCGCACAGCAGCGCTGGAGTTTCGCTCTGCTGGTATGTGCCCTTGTGGCGTCGTTCATGCTCTGGCGGCATCCGCTTCAGAAGGCACCGTCGGAGAATCAGCTGGCAGGATTTGATCTCGTGCGGTCGGCGATTCGCAAACAGGATCTGGATGCCGCGCGACGCCTGCTCGGTGAATGCGAGATTGACGAGTCTGTCTCGCCAATGGAACTGGCAAAGGTGGCCGACGTATTCTACCTGGCCGGTTATCTGACAGCGTCTGAAACCTGCCTGGAAGCCGCAGCAAGCCAGGCGGGCTCTGCGGCGGGCGATTATCACCTGCGTCTCGGAATGCAGAAATTTGTCACAGGAAGATACTGGGATGCTCAACAGAACTGGCTCTACCTGCTGACACACGGGGGGCTCGATCTGATTTCGTTTCCGGCACTTGGAAATCGAGACATCAGGTTCGGCTACGAAGACGCTTCACTTGAGCGCGGACTTGCAAACGAAGTTAACGACCCTCTTATCTATCTGGGGCTTGCGGGGCGCGCGTTTCAGGACAAGGATTTTATTCGTGGACAAACGCTGATTGACCGGGCATTGAAAATCGATCCGGACCTGATTGACGCTCAGCTGCTTCGGGGCGAAATGCTCTACGAGCAGGGCAAAGTCAGCGAACTGTCCACATGGTTGCCCAGCGTCTCGAAATCGGCAGAAAGAAGGCCAGACTATTGGCGTCTTCTGGGCAATCTGCATCTGTATCGAAATTCTATCGGTGATGCACACCGTTGTTTTCTGCATGCGTTTTCGTTCGATCCGATGGACCACCCTACAGTCGAACGTCTGGCTCGTTGCCGACAGCGACTTGGTCTGAATGATCAGGTGCCCTCCTTACTGGCAAGGGCTCGCCAACTGAAGGACTACGAAGATGTGTGCAGACGGATTCATGGGTCCAACAGAATTGTCACCGCACAGCTCAGAGAGGCGGAAAGGTGTTGCGAGCTGTTAGGTGCGTATCGAGAAGCCATTGGATGGAACCAGGTGTTACAGTCTGTCGATGCACCGTCGAAAGAAACCGTTGAGCGTGCCGCGTTTTATCGCCGGCGAGCCGGCGAGCCGATGACACGTACGAATCCTCAGTTTGATCTCAGGGAAGAACTTGCAGTTCCAGACCTGTCACTTCCGTACGTTCCGTCCCCTTTTAAGTCCACAGACCAGATGGCAGATTGCGAAGTCCGATTTGAAGACCGAGCCCTGAATCTTGCTGTGAATTTCATGTATGAAGATGGAGCTTCCACGACGGCTGATCGTACCCTGCTTTTCGAATTTACAGGCGGAGGTGTAGCAGCAACCGATTTCGATGGCGATGGCTGGCCAGATCTGTTCTTCAGCCAGGGAGGGAAGATTCCACACGCAAACGCACCAGCGCGAGTTCCGGGCCATGTCGGGGCGACAGATAAACTTTTCTGGAATTCGGGGAGTGGCCCCTGGCTGGACGTAACCGACCGTGCTGGATTTGTTGATGGCTATTATGGCCAGGGCGTGTCAGCAGGCGACGTCAACGCAGACGGATGGCAGGACCTTTACATCGCGAATGTTGGTGAGAATGTTCTTTGGCTGAACAATGGCGACGGAACGTTTTCGCAATCTGAGTCCCGTGAGTTCTCCCGCTCACAAGGCTGGACAACGAGCACCGTGCTGGCTGACCTGAATGGCGATTCTCTGCTGGATATTTACGACGTGAATTACACCTCGCTCGATTTGATCCGCACGGAAATGTGTAAGTCCGGTGACGCCTCAGTTCCATGTGACTCGGGTGTTCAAATGCGGGCTGGACAGGATCAGCTTCTGGTGAACAGTGGCGATGGAGAGTTCATCAACGTAACAGAATCCTGCGGCATTCAGATGCCAGAAGGAATCGGCTTAGGCGTTGTTGCTGCACGTTTCGATGATGACAGGCGGCTTGACCTGTTTGTTGCAAACGACGCGCGTGCGAACTTTCTGTTCGTCAATCAGTCGAGCGACAAAGTTAAATTCACCGAGGACGCATTGGCACGCGGTCTTGCCTACAGCGGGACGGGGCGTGCGCAGGCCTGTATGGGAGTCGCGGCGGCAGATCTGAGCGGCGATGGTCTACTGGATCTCCTGGTGACCAACTTTTACAGGGACTACAATACACTCTACATGCAGGTCTCCGGAGGACTCTATAACGACGAAACCAGCGTTGGCGGTCTGCAAGCATCGAGCCACAGGAATTTAGGTTTCGGGACACAGGCATTCGATGCGGAACTCGACGGTGATCTTGATCTGGTCGTCACGAATGGTGATGTCGTCGACTTTTCCAGTAGTAATCCCGATCGGCTCTATCGTCAGTCCCCGCAGTTTCTGTTGAACGATGGAAGTGGGCATTTCTCTGAGGTGGCCGGCAGTGAACCTGGTGACTTTTTTCTCGGCAAGTACCTTGGTCGTGGGTTGGCTCTGTTGGATTTTAATCGAGATGGTCTGGAAGATTTCGCGGTTTCGCACATCAATGCACCTGCTGCCGTCGTCATGAATTCATCACAACGCCGTGGACAATTCGTAGGAATCCGACTGATTGGCGTAGCAAGTTGTCGCGACGCTGTGGGGAGTCTGGTGACGTTGACGACTCGTAAAAAGACCTGCGTGCGTCAGCTGACCGCCGGCAGTGGCTACATGGCATCCAACGAACCGCATCTGATTTTTGGCCTCACGGATGATGCGTCGGTCGAGGCTGTCAACGTTGACTGGCCTGGCGGGACTTCGGAGAAGTTTCAGCTGGACGAAAGCGACAAGTGGTATGTGCTTGTTGAAGGAAGTGGCGTTGCCTGGGCGAGTCATTGAAGATCGGAATTGAGAATGGCGACTCTAAGACTGACAGGGGATCTTTCTCGTCAACTGAGACCGTTGACGGCTTTTGTACTGACCATCGGCCTGATCTCCGGGTGCGGCGAAAAGGCGTCGAAAACGGACTCGACCACCAGCACAGAGATTCAAGCAAAGCCGTCATCGCACCAACGAATGCTCAACGTCCTTGCGGACATCGCAAATCGAAGCCATGACGAAAACGGATTCGTTGGCGATGCTCACGCCCGCCGGCTAAGAGCTTTTCTGTCGGCTCCAGGGTACCTGTCTTCTCTCTCCCCGAAACGTCAATGGGAGCTACATTTCGAACTGGGGCGGGCTGAGTTGAAGCTAGGGAACGAGAATCGAGCTATTGAGTTGCTGGAGCGGTCTCTTGAACTCTTGCCGACGATTGAGATTGCACTCGCAAAGAAAACTCACTTTGAACTTGGCGTCACGTCGCTGCGAAATGGCGAAACGCAAAACTGTTGCCTGGCGCATTCGAGCGAGAGTTGCATCGTTCCCATTCGAGGAGCCGGCCTCCACTCGAATCCCAAAGGGGCGGAAGGAGCAATCCGACACTTTACGAAAGTGTTGCAGTTACTGCCGTCAGAAAGTGGAACTGATGAGCGGTTGGATGTCGACGAGGCGGCGCGGTGGCTCTTGAACATCGCCTACATGACGCTTGGTAAGTATCCAGCCGAAGTTCCCGAGGAGTACCTTGTCGATCCGTCATTTTTTGAGCCAGAAGTTAACTTCCCAAAGTTCACGAATATCTATCCAAAACTGGGGCTCAATACATTTAATCTTTGTGGCGGGACTGTCATCGACGATTTCGACCAGGACGGCGATTTTGATGTAGTGACGTGCTCGTGGGATGTCACGTCGCAGACGCAGGTGTTTCGTAACAAAGGCGATGGTTCGTTTGAAGAAGTGACCGCAGACTCGGGACTGAATGGGTTCTTCGGTGGGCTCAATCTGAATCACGCTGACTACGACAATGACGGTGATCTTGACGTCTTTATCATGCGAGGGGCATGGTTAGGTGCGAACGGGATGCACCCGAATTCTCTTCTTCGAAATGACGGCAATCTCAAGTTTACTGACGTTACCTTTGACGTCGGCCTTGGAGATCAGTTTGCCCCGACAAAGACGTCGGTGTGGATGGACTACGACAACGATGGCGACCTCGATCTATATGTCGGAAACGAGTCAAAGGGCGACGTCGTGGCGCCGTGCAACCTGTTTCGAAATGACGCCGGACATTTTGTGGATGTCGCGATTGAGGCAGGAGTTGCCGACGTCGTGTTTTCGATGGGGGCAGCCCGGGGTGACTACAACAACGATGGGTGGGACGACCTCTACTTGTCATTGACTGGCGCCAACAAGCTTTATCGAAACAACAAAGATGGCACGTTTACTGACGTGGCTGCCGACCTGTCAGTGACAAAGCCAGATGCAAGTTTTCCGACGTGGTTCTGGGACTACAACAACGATGGTCACGAAGACATCTTTGTCGGATGCACTTCCGGGCCGGTTGGGGTACTGGACACGGACATTCGATTCGAGCTGATGCATCTTTACCAGAACCGCGGCGACGGAACTTTTTCTGACGTTACGAAAGATGTCGAACTCGACTACCCCGCCACGCCCATGGGAGCAAATTTTGGTGACCTGAATAATGACGGGTACTGTGATTTCTATCTGGCGACGGGGAATACGCCGTACTCAGAAATTCGTCCTAACGTCATGTTTCTCAATGACCGCGGCCAGCGATTTCAGAACGTCACCATGGCTGGAGGCTTTGGACATCTTCAGAAAGGCCACGGAGTCTCGTTTGCCGATATCGACAACGACGGAGATCAGGACGTCTATGTTCAACTGGGCGGGGCCTATCCGGGCGACCGATATAACGACGCACTGTTCGAGAATCCCGGATTCGACAATCACTACATTCGGCTTGAGCTGGAAGGGCGCAAATCAAATCGCAACGCCATCGGCGCTCGCGTCCGACTCGACATCACTGAGGCCAATGGAGAACAACGGTCGGTGCATCATACGGTCAGCTCCGGAAGCAGCTTTGGGGCGAATCCCTATCGGCAGGTTATCGGCATCGGCACGGCGAAGAAGATCGACGAGTTGCACATCAACTGGCCGCTGCCTGATTCATCGCAGACATTCCTGAACGTTGCTGGCGACCAGTCATATCGGTGTGCTGAAGGAAACGAGTTGGAAGTCGTCGAGCTGCATCGATTCAGACTTGCAGACCAGAACGACTGACAGGCATTGTCGAATACGAGAGTGCAATTGCTGGAGAACCAGCAGGCACGAAGACGACTGAATGTGAGAAGAGACTCGACAGGAAATGCCAGCGCCAGATGACAGATGTTTGTTTTAAAAAGTCAGAAGGCTCTGGATCGGGATAAATTCACTTCCACAACCCGCCAGCTCATGACCGACCGCGCAGTCAGCCCTCTGTTTGAACATCGACATCCCAAATTCCGTTCGGTACGATGACCTTGCCTTTTGCGGCAGAGTGTGACCGTTCAAAAAGGTATCTCACAGATTTGCCTTCCTCACTGGTGACAACCTGTCTGTCACTCCTTCCTGCTGGCCTCAATCGGAAACGACATGGCCGATCATCGAAGCATTAACGTCCGTCCTGCATGGTTTACACGGCGACTCTGTCTGTTGGCCTTGGCTGTGGCCGTGCCGTTCCCAACCTCGGCAGCCGAGCCTCAGAAGCCGGTCAGCTTTGTTAATGACGTCATGCCCGTCCTGTCCAAAGCCGGGTGTAACGTTGGCGTCTGTCATGCCAAAGCGGGAGGCGGGCAAAGAGGGTTTCAGCTTTCATTGCTCGGATTTGAGCCTGCCGAAGACTACGAAAGTCTCGTCAAAGACGGGCAAGGCAGGCGTCTGTTTCCAGCAGTGCCCGATCAAAGTCTGATCCTGCGAAAAGCGTCCGGGCAGACTCCGCATGGTGGCGGAATTCGGCTGGCACGAGACTCCGTTGGCTACGTGACTCTTCGAATGTGGATCCAGCAGGGCACGCCATTCGGCACAGACTCGGAGCCGCAACTGGTTTCAGTTGATGTTCAACCCAGCCGTGGACTCGTGAAAATGTCGGGCGAACAGCAGCTCAAAGCCGTGGCGAAGTACTCTGACGGCAGTGTTCGTGACGTGACAGAGTTAGCTCTTTACGAATCAAACTCCGAAGCAATGGCTCATGTCAGCGAAAAGGGCCTTGTAAGAGTTCAGGATATTCCTGGTAAGGTCGCGATCATGGTGCGCTACCAGGGGAAAGTTGCAGTGTTCACGGCGGCGGTCCCACTCGGGGCACCCGTTGAAACCCTGCCCGCTGAAAAGAATTTTGTCGACAAGCACGTCTTTGCGAATCTCAAGGCCATCGGAATTCCGCCGTCTGACGTTTGCGACGATGCAACGTTTCTCCGGCGAGTCACGCTGGACATTGCGGGACGTCTTCCAAAGGAATCTGAAACCGCTGCTTTCATGGCGAATACTGATACCGACAAGCGGGATCGAGTAATCGATGCGCTGCTCCGCAGCCCTGACTATGCGGACTTCTTTGCTGGCAAGTGGACACCTTTATTGAAGAACCGTCGCGACGACGCCAGTGACATTACTTCAAACTTCGCCTTCCACGCCTGGATCCGCGACAGCCTGCTCGCGAACGTTTCGTACGATCAGATCGTCCGTGAGCTGCTGGCTGCAACCGGAACCGTCATCGGTAATCCACCGGTGGCCTGGTACAAGCGAGTCAAAGAACCGAAGGAGCAACTGGAGGATGTCGCTCAGTTGTTCCTCGGCGTGCGGATGCAGTGTGCTCAGTGTCACCACCACCCGTTCGAACGGTGGAGTCAGGATGACTATTACAGCTTTGCTGCATTCTTCAGTCAGGTCGGGCGAAAACCAACGGGAACTCGCGGCGAAGATTTGATCTTCCACAAACGAGGCGTTGCGACAGCAAAGAATGTCAAGACTGGCGAGGCGTTAACACCGGCAGCGTTTGGTGACGATGTTGGAGAAATTCCAGCGGACGCTGATCCTCGGCTTCGGCTGGCCGACTGGATGAGTTCTCCGCAGAATCCGTTCTTCGCCAAGGCTCTGGTTAACCGCTACTGGAAGCACTTTTTTTCGCGAGGTCTGATTGAACCCGAAGACGACATTCGTGACACGAACCCGCCGACCAATCCAGAACTGCTTGCGGCACTGGAAGAACACTTCATTAACAGTGGGTTTGATCTGAAAAGCCTGATTCGCGAGATCACTCGCTCGACGGCCTACCAGCTCAGTTCAAAACCGAATAATTACAACCTGGTCGACCGGCAGAATTATTCACGTTACTACCCACGACGCATGCAGGCGGAAGTGTTGCTGGATTCGATCGACTTTCTGACCGGTGCGAAGACGTCGTTTGCCAACCTGCCGCCAGGTACGAGAGCCGTCGCGCTGCCGGACAACAGCTACAACCGGGCTTCTCCGCTGCTACAGGTCTTCGGACGCCCGGAAAGTTTGAGTGTCTGCGAGTGCGAGCGGGTCCAGTCATCGAGTCTCGCCCAAAGCCTGCACCTGATTAACTCGTCCGAGATCAAATCGAAGCTGGCTGTCGGCGGTGGGCGAGCCGCTCAACTGGCGACTGCGGAGATTCCAGACGAAGACAAAGTAACGGAGCTCTATCTCGCCGCGTTTTCCCGCAAGCCTCGGGCAGACGAACTGGCGATGGCCATCGCTTATCTGAACGAACCGCTGACCGACGCCGCCGGCAAGCCGATTGCCAAAAGTACGGCCGCTCGCGGCAACTTCCAGGACCTGATCTGGGCGTTGATGAATTCGAAGGAATTCCTCTTTAACCACTGAGTGACGAAATGAAGACTAAACGACATTCGACCGACGTTCCCTGTCGCCAGCTCAAACGCACCAGAATAACTCCTCTGTTGACAGGGGGGGTGGCCGCATTTCTGACAGTACTCACGTCGACCACCGCCCTGGCGCAGGCTGTTTGTCTGCCCGCTCCTCGACTGTTGACGACAATGCCAATGGGCGGTCAGGCTGGAACGAGCGTCGAGGTCACGATCACTGGGGCCAACTGCGAAAATGCGAATGAGCTGAGCTTCTCTCATTCCGGCATCAGAGCGACACAGAAACTCGACGACGCCGGCAAACCAATTGCGAATCGGTTCGTCGTGCACATCGACAAAAATTGCCCGACAGGAATTCATGAAGCGCGAGTCATGACTCGCCTCGGAGTGTCGTCTTCGCGAGTGTTCAATGTGGGAACAATGACCGAGGTCACACAAACGACATCGAATACGACATTGGAAACAGCAGCGACATTGCCGCTCAACTCGATCTGCAATGCGACCATGACGGCCCAGGCAGTGAGCTACTACTCATTCGAAGCGGTCAAAGATCAGCGAATCGTTGTTGACTGTGCCGCGACCGGGATCGATTCAAAGCTGAAGCCAGTCGTGATCATTGCTGACGCGCAGGGGGCGGACCTTGTTGTCGAGCGGCGAGGTGGCTCATTGGACTTCACCGTCCCGGAAACGGGAAAGTATGTCATCAAACTTCACGACCTGACTTTCAACGGCGGCGCATACTACTTCTACCGGCTGGCTGTTCAAGAGGTTGCCGGGGACGAAGTTGTTCCGCGGTTGCCGTCGACCGAATCCGTCAGTTCGTTTTCGTGGCCGCCAACAGGACTGGCTGCAAAAGCGTCAATGACCGAAGCTGAGCCGAACAACGAACACGCTCAGGCACAGAAGATCGCCCTTCCTTGCGATATCTCCGGAAGTTTTTTCCCGGCAGCCGACGTCGATACTTTCGAGTTTACTGCAAAGAAAGGAGAAGTCTGGTGGGTTGAGGTCGCGTCCGAGCGGTTTGGATTGCCAACCGATCCATCGATCGTTGTGCAGCACGTTTCCGTCGACGGTGATTCTGAAAAACTGACAGACGTCGTCGAACTCAGCGACATCCCCAGTCCAGTGAAAGTTTCCAGCAACGGGTACTCGTATGATGGGCCTCCGTACAACGCGGGCTCGCCGGACATCATCGGAAGAGTGGAAATCAAAGATGACGGCATTCACCGTCTGCAATTGCGAGACCTGTTTGGGGGCACTCGTAAAGACCCTCGAAATGTCTACCGGTTGATCGTTCGAAAAGCCCAACCGGACTTTGCCCTGGTTGGCTGGGCGCTGCACATGAATCTTCGCAACGGAGATCGCAACGCGCTTTCAAAACCGATCGCGCTGCGAGGCGGCGCGACCATTCCGCTGGAAGTTGTCGTGGTTCGTCGCGACGGTTTCGACGACGAGATCACCCTTGGAATGGACGACCTGCCGGATGGCGTCACGGCAGTCGGGCTGAAGATTCCGGCCGGCAAGACGCGTGGCATCATGCTGATCACCGCCGAACAGAATGCACCACGAGGATTGACCAGTGCATCATTCTTCGGCAAGGCGACGATCGATGGTAAAGAGGTGACTCGCCCGTGTCGGCTGGCATCGATGGCCTGGCCGGTTCCGAATGCGTGGAGCGAAATTCCCGCGCCGAGACTTCTGGCAGACGTGCCTGTATCAGTCAGCGGTTCGGAGTTTGCTCCGATCACGATCGCATCTACTGCAAACAACGTTTGGGAAATTACGGCTGGCGAGAAACTGACGCTTCCGCTGATTCATTCGCGTCGATGTGATTTTTCCGGAACGAACATCAATCTGAAGACGTTTGGTCCTGGATTCGAAGGTATGCCCGCGTTTGATGTTTCTCTCACTGCTGAAACTTCGGATGCGGTTCTGGACCTGGCGACGCTGAAGACTCCCCCCGGTGACTACACGATCGCTTTTTATGGCAGCGCGGTTGCTAAATACCGATATAACGTTGAAGCGGTCACGGCGGCAGAAGCGGCACTCGCACTTGCAAAGCTGGAAGCCGAGACGTTGGCTGCCGAGTTGACGGCTTTGACCAACACTGCCAGTTCAGTTTCTGCCGAGCAGCAGGCGGAAGCGGACAGCGCCGTGCAGGAAGCGTCGACGAAACAGAAAGCGGCAGAAGCCGCAGTCATCGCGGCGGAGAAGTCACTGAAGGATGCTACGGCGGCGGCACAACCCAAAGACATTGTGGATATCGTTGTCTCGACGCCAATTTCTGTTCGCGTCAAACCGGCGGAGAAGAAATGACTCACCCATTCAACGCATCATCAAACAACGCCTGTCCCGGTCCAGACAGTCGTCGGGGCTTCATGAAAATGGGGCTGGCCGGTTTCGCATCGCTCAGTCTTCCAGGCATGCTGCGACTCAAAGCGGCCAGCGCGGCGTCGCAGACGATCAAAGAGAAGACAGCTGTAATCATGGTCTGGAAGCCGGGCGGCTGTTCACACATCGACACGTACGATCCGAAACCGCAGGCCGGCAGCGAGTATCGCGGACCGTTCAGTACCATTCCGACTGCCGTGCCCGGCATGCACTTCACAGAACTGCTGCCGCTGCAGGCGAAGATTGCCGACAAGTTCACCGTTCTGCGTTCGATGCGTCAGGGAGCAGGCGGGCATCCTGCCGGTTCGATGCAAATGTTGTCGGGCGATTCGGATACCCGCGACAAACCAAAACCGCGACTGCCGGACTGGATGTCCGTCACCAATTATTTGCGTTCTCTGGAAGGGCCGCGAACTGTGCCCCTGCCAGCGTACGTGGGGGTTAATCCCCCGACTTCGTACAACGGTCCGGCCTATCTTGGTGATGCCTATTCGCCGTTTTCCGTCACCGGTGACCCGAACAGTCCGAACTTTGTTGTGCCGAACATCGGCCTGACCGACCAGACGGAAGTCAAACATCTGGGACGTCGAGCATCACTCAGGCAGAATCTGGACACGCTGGAACGAGCGTTCGATCAGGCCGGTGAACTGCAGGCGCTGGACGAGTTCGAAACCCAGGCTATGACTCTGCTCACCAACCCGAAAACTAAAGACGCCTTCGACCTGACCCAGGAAGACGACCGAACTCGAGACCGTTACGGACGCAACACCTGGGGGCAGCAACTTTTACTGGCTCGCCGTCTGGTGGAAGCCGGCGTCGAAGTTCTGACTTCCAGCCTGAGAGGCCCATTGTGTGGTCGTGTCCAGAACTGGGACGACCACGCGGTGAACCATCACGTCTTTGACGCAATGCGTTTCCGCGCTCAAGCTTACGATCAGGCTGTCTCTGCATTGATCGAAGACATTTACGATCGAGGGCTCGACAAGCGAGTGCTCGTGGTCGTGACCGGCGAATTCGGTCGCACTCCGAAGATCAATTACCAGCCGAGCACTGGCGCCGGAAACGCCAGCGCTCCGGCGGGCACAAAGCAACCCGGTCGCGATCACTGGCCACGAGCTTTCTCGAACATCTGGGCCGGCGGCGGCATCGAAACGGGTCGCTTCATTGGCGCGACCGACAAACGTGGCGAGGACTCGATCGAGCGAATCTGCAGTGCTGGTGACTTCCTCGCAACAATCTACCACCATCTCGGCATCGATTCCTCAAAGATCGCCATCGAAGACTTCAACGGTCGCCCGACACCGATCGTCGACCAGGGGCGACCGATTCCTGAGCTGATCGGTTAAGCGAACCTATCCGTAGTCCCTGTAAGCTGGAACAAGCTCCGCGCGGCTCCAGCAGCACAAGCTCTGAAACTGCGCGAAGCGTGGCCCTGTCTGCTTCTCTATTGACGAGCTTATTTGTTGAACCACTCGTCGATCGAGAATCGCAGGAAGTGAAGTTCGCCGGAGCCTTCATAGAGGACTCCGATGTGGTCAGCATCGATCCGCATAAGCGTTGAATAGCCGCCGCTGCCGGAGTGTTCGTCGTACAGCGTGTGCCATTTTTCTGGCCACGTCATACCTTCGTCGTCGCTGACTTTGATCGTGAATTTTAATCGCCTGCGAGTCGTGTTCGGGTTCGAAAAACAGCAGCGGGCCATGCATTGGATGAACGACTCGCAGGATGTCGGCGTTGCAGACCGGCTCGGGGAGAGCTTTTCCGGGACGTTGGGTGGTCTGTCCACGTTTTGCCCAGGTCAGTCGTGGTGTAGATGCTGCGCGAGCCACGCCGATTTTTCACCGGACATTTGACTTGTCCGTGTCCAGCTTGACGGTTTCTTTGCCATCGAGCTGAATGCTGGCACATATTGCGGCAACAGATTTATCCAGTCTGCCGTCGGGAGAGAGTTCGCCCGTCAACGGGAAGATGTTTGAGCCGGGCAGCAGATCAATGTCTATCTTGAAACGAGCATCGAGTCCCGCCTTCAGTGACCGGTTCTGAAAACGAACTTCGCGAAGGAAGTCGCTACCTGACGGAAAAAGGAATTCGAAGCCGGTCAGCTTCCGTGGAGCCAGGCTACCTTCCGTTTCGATTTCCAGTTGCAGCAACGGGACGTTTTCTGACCGATCAGCATCAGTACCGTCTGCAGTGCAACCAGCACGCGAGTCACAGTCATAGGTTTCGCTTCGACGAAATTCATCTCGTCGATCAGCACTCCCGTACCGGGCGGCGATGCGCAGATCATGCAGAAACAGCAGGCACCTTCGGTGCAGTGAGACCTCGACTCGATTGCGATACGGGCGACCAACTTTCACCGACGTGTCGCCGTTGCAGATCGCCAGCCATTTGTCGCCAAACCAGGTTTCGATCCGGAAGGAAAACGGTGCTCGGCTGGTCCAGCGTTCGACGGCAAACGTCAACCGGTCAAAAAGATCGCAGTGGGAAACACAGGCCACTACCGTCACCACAAAAAAACGCGATCGAGTATTCCATTCACCGATTCCGTTCAGTCGAGGTTTCAAGCAAGCAGTTGCCACGCCGCCGACAACGTAAGGCCAGCAGCCAGCAGAACAGCTCCCAGGCATCCCGAGCCGGATGGCGACGTAAGGCCACTGTCAACGCCGATCTGGTCGACAAGTTCTTTGGATTCTTTGAGGCTGCGTCCCGTGCGTTCGCGAACCAGTTTAATGGCCAGTAACGCGTTACCCTGCCCAAGCAGTTCTTTCACCTCGTCAGCCAGTCCCGAGTCATCTGCTGCGGCATACTCTCCCTGTGACTGAGCGCCGGCCAACGGATCGCCTGCAGCCAGAGCTTCAACCGCGTCTTTCGCTTCGGCCAGCCCGGCACCTGTTTTCTCGCGGTAAGTTTTGATCGCCTGAATCTTGTTGCCGGAATTGAGCAACTGTCGAATCTCTTCCTCAAGGTCTTCCTGAGTCATCACGGTCCCCCTTGCTTTGGCATCTGAAGCTGGCGAATTCGAAAAACGAATCGGTCGCCTGACGAACGATCGCAATCTCATGATGAAACCTCAAGGCAGCCACTCATTGATCAATGCTGTCGTCGCGGCCTCTGTATTCGGTGGCGACAACTCAACCCGGCAACTTTGCGTTAATGCTGCCGGCATGCCGAATTACCCTGACGGTTACTCGGAACGATCTTGAAGACGTATCCGGATTGATCGCGAAGTATTCGCTTCGGTCGAATCTCGCCGCAGGTCAGGAGAATGTGCGACTTCGTTGGTCACACAAAAAAGAGTGACTGCACAGTGACCCAGCGGACGGTCACCAGCGTCAGGACCATGCAGAGCCACCAGGAAGCAACCTGGGCGCCGTGGTAGTTTTTCAGCTTCCACAACAGGCCGGCTCCGAGGCATGTCGCCGAGATTTTAAAGGCAGCCAGTGCGGCGGGTGCGAGAATTAAACCGACTCCGAAGGGGTTGGTCTCCTCAACGTGTCCGGTTTTCAGAGCCAGCAGCGTCGCGACGAGATCAAACAAACTGTACGCCGCAATCAGTACCAGGCATCGCCGCATGGCTGAAAGCGTACGGGGCGACCTGACGATGCGGGACCAGCTTCCCGAGTTCTTTGGCGGATGGCCGAGCAGCGTGCCGGCGGACAAAGCAATCAGCAACATACCAACAACGGACAGGCCGTACATCGTTTGCGTTGAATCGTGAACCTTTAGACCGGACTGTGATTCTTCGCCGGAAATGACATCGATCTGTGCCATTTCATTTTCATATTCAAGGTACTGCTCAGCGAAACTCTGATCAGGCTCGAAGTCTTCCAGAGCAATTCTCCATTCGGCCGTTGTCACGTTACCGACGCCTTCGAGTTCTGCGTTCAAAATCAACTCGATCTTTCGATGGAGAGAACTTGCGCGAGCCAGCTCTCCAAGTAACTGCACACAACCCTCATCATCGACAACCGCCACGATGTTCGTACCGAATGTCATGACGTATCGATTGTTGAACAGTTCTCGTTCGATGCGCGCCATTATGTTGCGAGAATCAATCGCCATGCCGCCAACCGCGACAGCAACAGCCTCTCCATTAATAAAAACGCAATTATCCGTTCGAGAAACCACGAGTGGCGATTCCAGTCTGTGACCCCGAATGATTGCCGTTCCCTGCTCGATCGCGATTCCTCGGACTTCGCCAGGCATTACTTTGGGGCCAGATTCGACGGCTGAATCGGCAATTAAAAAAGCTGTGCTTAAAGTCGCCGCCTGAGGTTGAGACTGAACGTCTTCGCCACAGACAGCCTGTCCCGACACAAGCAACAGCGCAGCGCCGAACGCAATCGAAAGTAGAAGCATGGCGGTACCCCTGGGCGAACTGGTGGCCGCGTGGTCTGAAAGAGTCCGGTATTGCCAGACAGCAAGGCTAACGATCAGGCAAGACCGTCCAGCCAGTACAGAATCAGTTATCGCTTAAGACGCGGAAATCACTCGCGTTCGTTTAAGAATTTTCTGAAATTACAGAAACCCGCCTGATGCGGCGATGTTTGTTCATCATCAGGAGGCAGGAACCAGTGGCCTCCGAAAGGCCACCCGGTACTCCCGCCCGGTTTCTGAAATTCGTTACCAGGCTCGGCGGAAATTCAGCTATGACCGCGTGACCGTCTCGTGCAGATTCAGAATGACTCGAGCCACTGATGCCCAGGCAGCCGTTTCGGCAACGTTTCCTTCTGCCGGAGCCGATGACTCACCGACGCTCAGGAACGATCGGGCGGCCTGGTCGTCAGCGATGAACCGTTTGAGGTTGCTCTCATAGACGGCTGAAAGAATGCCAACTTCGCGGTCGGTGGCTCGCCGCGACAAAGCCACTCGGAAGGCCCACTGGATCCGGTCCTGCGTCGATGTGCCTCCTTCGTGAAAAACCCGAGCACCGAAAACTCGAGCGGCTTCCACATACGTCGGATCGTTCAACAGAACGAGTGCCTGTTGAGGGATGTTGGAACGGGGCCGTTCGACGGTACATTCTTCGCGGCTGGGAGCATCGAAGGCGACCATGCTCGGGTGCAGGAACATTCTTTGCCACCACGTGTAAAGACCTCGCCGATAGAGCGCATCCCCCTTATCGCCAGGCCATTTCCTCGCGGGGAAATTCATGTGACGCCAGTACCCGGCTGGCTGATAGGGATACGTGCTGCGACCGCCGATCTTTTCGACAAGTAATCCACTGATGGCCAGAGCGTTGTCACGAACTATTTCTGCTTCAATCCGAAAACGCGACTGACGTGCATAAAGTTTGTTGTACGGGTCAAGCCTTCGCAGCTCGTCCGATGCAATCGACGCCTGACGATACGTCGCTGAAGTCACCAGCAGTCGAATCATTTTTTTCGTGTCCCATTGGCTGTCCATGAACTCGATGGCCAGCCAGTCGAGCAGCTCTGGATGAGTTGGCAACGCGCCTTGCCGACCGAGATCGTCCAGCGGCGTCGCGAGACCGCTACCGAAGTAGAGTTTCCAGAGTCGATTAACGAACGTTCGCGCGGTCAGCGGGTTATCTCGAGAAACGATCCACTTCGCGAGGTCCAGCCGGTCTGCTCGTCCATCTTCAGGAATGCTTCCCAGGAATTCAGGAATGGCCGACGTCATGACCGGGCCGGTTTCATCGAGCCAGTTTCCGCGAGGCAGCAATCGAATCGGTCGTGGATTCACCGACTTTGTCATCAACGTACGCGGAATCGATTTTTCGTAGGCGGCCTTTTCGTTGCTCAGCCTCGCGATTTCGTCGCGAACAGGCTTCAACTCTGGAGCGACCGTTCGAAAGTACGCCGCGACTTCATTCTTCTGGCTATCGCTCCGTAACTCGGCGGCAACTTTCAGAGCGGTAACAACGTTGGCCGGAACTCCGACGACTTTCGCGTTGAAGTAGAAGCCGCCCGCTCCGCCTGCATTCACCACTTTGATAAGAATGTCGTTGTCGCCTTTCGTCAGTTGAATCTTGACCTTGTCCTGACCCGGAGCGACTCCACGTTGCACCTTATTGGCGTGTACCTGTTTGCCATTCACCCAGACGGCAATCGCATCGTCGCTGCCGAGTGACAATTCGGTCTCAAGATCAGAAGGAACCGTCGCGGTTCGATAGAAGTACCACGACGAGTTCTCACCAGACAGCGGATAGGCCGAGCCGTCTTTCAGTTTGTCCTGCGTCGTCCACTTGACCTTGCCGAATGTCTGCTTGAGATCAACCTTCGCTTCCGGGCCAAAGTCCTTCGACCATGCTTCTTCGAAACCTGCCGCCTTAAATGGTCCGAGCATCTGCCATGTCGAAAACGCCGCCGAAGTTTCAAGATCGGCAAGCGTTGCAGCTTCCCACTTCGCCTGCGCGGCGATGAGTTCGAGCGTCGACTTGTTCAGTTCACCGTTCGCGGCAGCGAGCTGACGCTCGAAGTCTGCAAGCTTCTGCTGAACCGCGTCGTCGATCACCGGGTACGTTCGAGGATTGCCGACAGCGATCTCGCTGATGTCGGCGAAGAAGGAGCCGAAGCTGTAAAAATCCTTCATCGTGAAAGGATCGTACTTGTGGTCGTGACATTCGCAGCAGCCCATCGTCGAGCCTAGAAAAATCTGCGACGTGTTGCGAACACGGTCGGCCATGTACTTGGCAAGGTACTCCTTCGCCTGCGCACCGCCCTCGCTGGTGGTTTGAAGCAGCATGTTGAAGCCCGACGCGACCTGCTGCTCAATGCCGCTTTCGGGAAGCAGGTCTCCAGCAAGCTGTTCGACGACAAACTGATCGTACGGCTTGTTTGAGTTGAACGCGTTGATCACGTAGTCGCGGTACGGAGCGGACTGACGCGCCTCGTCCGAGTGGTATCCGTTGCTGTCTGCGTAGCGGACGACGTCCAGCCAGTAGATAGCAAGCCGCTCTCCGAAGTGCTTCGACGAAAGCAGGCGGTCGACCAGCTTCTCGTACTTCTGAGGATCCTTGCTGGTAAGATAGGCATCAACATCTTCGAGCTTCGGCGGCAGGCCAATCAGGTCAAAGAACAGCCGCCGGACAAGAGTTGTTTCTTCGGCCTGTTTCGAGGGCACCAGGCCCGCGGCTTCGACGCGTCGCAAAACGAACCGGTCAACGTCGTTCAGGACAGCATCCTGATGTTTGACGGCTGGTGGCGTGACTTTGGCCGGAGGGACATAAGCCCAGTGAGTCGCCCACTTCGCCCCCTGTTCGACCCAGCTTTGAAGCACGACTTTCTGAGCGTCCGTAAGTTGCTTCTTCGATTCCGGAGGCGGCATCCGGTCGTCGTCGTCCTTCGACAGAATTCGCCGAATGAGTTCGCTGTCGAGCGGCTTACCGGGCACGATCAATGGCGTTTCACGTTTCGCGAAGACCGAGTCTTCCTGGTCGAGTCGCAGTTCAGCTTCTCGAGTATTTGCGTCCGGTCCGTGGCACGTAAAGCAAAGGTCCGACAGAATCGGTCGAACGTCGCGATTGAAGTCAACGTCGTCGGCAGCTTCAACGGAAGCAACTATGCAGGAAACTGAAAACGCGATGGCAAAGACGGATCGATATTTCATAGTCAAAGCGACTTTCCGTTTCGAACGGTTGGCAAAGTAGTGACGCAGCCTTGCAAGAGTGTATCAGACTGCAGGCCGTCGCAAACTTGTACCAGCCTGAGTGAGCCAGCCTCATGATCACGATTCCAGACTATCTGCCGCGGCAGGTCAACTCGGGGCGATGGGTGACGGCGTACACCCTGTTTGAACTTTGTGAACGACTTGCGTCGACACGGTTCGTTTTGCCGGTCTGCTCGCTGGGAACCTCGTACGCCGACCTTGAGGCCAGAGTTGCCGACGACGAGCTGCTGCTACCGCCGCTTTTTCACGAGGCCATGACTGACGATCTGCGTGACTCGATGATCTCGCGCATCAAGGCGTGCTTTCCGTTGTACGAGTTGTCCGACAACGCGGCGGAACATTCAGAGCGGCTTCGCGTTGAGATTCACGATCCTCGACCGTTGCCCGAAATTTCTTCGCCGAAGATCCTCGCCTTCAGCGTCGACACCGCCGTGGAAGAACACGGCCCGCACCTGCCGCTGGCGACGGACACGGTTCAGAGTTACTCCGTTCTTCTTCAACTTGAAAAAGAACTTGACGGCTTCGTAGCCGGGCAACCCGTCGAGTACGGACACCTGACGTGGGGACTGCCTTTCGGGATGAGCATCGATCTGACTCCGGAACTGTTGACTCGATACGTCATCAGTTATGCCAACGCGATGCTTGACTGGCAGCGTCCCGGGACGGTGTACGTGGTCGACGTTCACGGTTCGATCGTGCATCGCAAAGCGATTATTGCTGGCCTTGAGCAAAGCCGCGTCGAACGCTGGGCCTTTCGCTGGCTGCACGAGCCGCTGATCGAATTCGCTTCCGAACGTGGCGATCAACACGCCGGCGGCGTCGAAACCGTGCTGGTCGAACAGGCGAATCCAGCTCTCATCGACGACCGCTGGTTTCCGTCGCGGATTGCTGACATCGAAGCCGCGCAGATGACTCTTGAGAGAGCCGTCGAGCTGACTCCGGATCTTCGTCAGTTCATCAGGCACGTCGACGAAACAGGAGCCAACGGAATCGTTGGGAAGATTCGGAATTACGAAACGCTCGACGGAGCGGCGATGTTCGAAACGATGCTGTCGGTGGCTCGTGGCGACGTTCGTAACCTGCTTGAAGGCTCACTGAACACCAACCAGCACATTGCCGGCGACAGCCCCTGGGAACGCGACAAGGTTTAAAACTGAAGCGAAGGATCCCGACGAAGAATCAGCAATAAACCGGATGATCCGCCTGATCGGAATCCTTCGAGAGTGGCAAACAACAAACAGTTTGAAAGATGTGTGCCACTGGCACACATGAGAAAACCGGATCCGTTTGTCATTGGGGCTTAGAATTCGCCGAGCGTTTGTCCGTCGGATCGGCGCATCAGGTTTGTGTAGATGGTTGGGTCGATATTCTCGTGAAGAAACCGGACTGTTCCGTCGCCGAGCACCACCTGACAGCCTCCGGTGTGCCAGCTGCTGAATCCTGCGGTGACTCGATCGGATAATCCCAGTGGCTCGCCGCGCACGTCCCGATTAATTCCGAAAAACGGAAGTGACTTACGGCTCGCCGGACTTTGGAGGCCAGGAATGTTGCCTTTAACCGGGAGTTCTCCAGTCTTCGACTCGATCTCTTCGGGGGTTCGTTCAGTCAGACCACCCGTCGAAGTCGCAACAACCACTAACGGGCTAACTGCATCGACATTCGGAATGCCTGCCCAATAACTGTTGAAGTTTCCTTCCACGCGTCCCGCTGACCATTCACCAGCGTTTTCAGACATTCGCCGCTCGCCAACAAGGATGACGTTTGACATTCCATCGTGGACGTCATGGATGCTAACGCTCGTGTTCTGACCGAAAATACCCTGACAATGTTGCGGATCGACCAGTTCTCCTTCTGAGCTATCCAGCATTGAGTCTGTCGTCGGGAGCCCGACTCCGAAATTGCCGACGTAATTCGTTGTGCCAAGTTTCGGAATCCAACGAGACATTGCCTGATCGATGCCCCTGTCGGTTGGGCAGCGTGTTGCGGACAGAATACTTGCTGCAAGTTGCGGGTTGTCGCTTTGCGGGTCACCCAGCTTCGCGTTCGAGTCAAATTTTTTGAACAACGGAGCCTGGTCGAAGTAAGGCAGAATCTGGAAGTTCCAACCGAAGCTCGATGATTGACCTTTCGCTTCTGAGGCAACCCAACCAGGCGGAAGCGTTCTGTGAACATCGTGGTAGTTCATCAGCGAGAGGCCGATATGCTTAAGGTTGTTTTTGCATTGCGAACGTCGTGCCGACTCACGGGTCCGGCGAGTTGCGGGCAACAGCAGCGCTGCCAGCACAAGGAGGATCAGGATCGTGACAACAACTTCGACCAACGTCAGTCCGTTTCGGTTTCTGCTGCGCATGGCTCGCTCCTTGTCATTAACTCTGCCCTGCAAGCACTCACGCAAACGCGTGGGCTCACCAGAACACCACGCTAACGCGTACCCAATAGTACGGCAACACGAATTTGAGAAGAGATACGCAGAAAATCCAAAACCGTCGACGACTGAGGATTTGCGTGCGACGGTGGTACGTCGAGACACCCTCTGCTGATCCTGAAGCAGCATTCGGCTGCGAGGTCAGTGGCTCTCTTCGGGCTTGTTAAGATCGTCGAGGGCGGCTTTGACGGTTTCGTACATCACGACGAATTCCGAAAGCCGCGTCTTTCGGAAGTTCTTGAGAGCTTCGTCGGAGAGGCCGCAAACGCACAGGGTTCGGCGACCATCGTTCATGCGATGCTGCAATTCTCCCAGCACGCCGAGCACGGTGTTGGAGAGGATCCATGCTTCCTGGAAATCGATGATGAATTTCTCAGGTTGCCCATCAGCTTCCAGACTGAGCATTGACGACCGGAAGGCATCGGTGCTGGCTGAGTCGAGGATCTTGTGGTTGGTGACTCGCGCGAAAAGATTCTTGCCCTGCCAGACGATGTCCAGGTTGGGATAGTCTCGCCGCCTGAGAACCGTTCGCCAGGGTTCTTCGGCAACAACGCTGACCGTCGACGATTCTTCGCTGCGAGCCGGGCAGTGAATCATGATCACGTCGGCCGGCTTCATTTCGTTGTTGAATGTCGCGTGAATGATGTTTTGCGGAATCGTGGCGGACTCACCAGCGTGCAGCACCTGACTTTTCTGGTCGATCCACTGCTCGACCTTGCCACTCGTCACGATGATCACCTCTTCCATGTCCGGGTGACGATGGAAGGACCACACGCAGTTGGGTTTGATCTGCACCCTGGCGACATGCAGCAACGCCGACGGAGTAATGGGAGGCCCGGCCAGCCAGTTCATATTTCCCCAGGGGAACGATTCAACTTCGAGTTGCCGCTCACGGTCAGCGACGAACTTGAAGAAGTCTCGAGGCAGGCCGTATCGACCGGGCGTGGGGCCGCTTGCTTCCGCAGGATTGATGACGACTCCTTCACCGTCAGCCTCGTCGCCCACCACACCGACTCCAGGATTTTCCCAGATATCTTTCGCCAATTCGACAGACTCACAAACGGTGACAAGTTTGTCGAGTCTGGTTGCTGTTATGACTTTCTGCACGATGGGATTCGTGCTGCAGAGCATGAGTCTGGTTTTCGCTCGGGCTGCGGTATTAGCCAGCCGAGCGATTTCGCCTAGCGTTCTGGATTGAATGAAGCCGGACCCCGAAAGGTCGATCACGACTCGCGGCGGCTGCGCCTCCCGGACGAAGATGTCGAGTTCGAGCAGCAGCGCGACGAACTTCTGATGGTCAGTCAGGCTGTTCAGCCGGACTATGATGCCGCCATCAACGGCTTCCGCTTCTGCACACTTGGAACTCAGCAACATTCGAAAAGCTCCTTCGTCGTTGTTCCCCAGGCCAACAGATGGCTCTTGTTGATCTGTCACCCGCGATTTGTGTTGGAGATGTCTGCCGCAGTTGAAGTTGCGGGCGGCCAAGCCAACCGTTCGTAGTTCCGGGCGCCGGACGACCATCCAATTTCCGATGGCCGGTCCTGATTCTCCGCACGACGTGGTGAAACGACACTTGCCCGATCCTCACGATAGCCAGTCTTCCTGAAGACTTGCAGTCCGGTTTTGGAAATCCGACAGAGGATTGTCGCTGTCCCGCTAATGGCTTCTTCGGCATCGACAATTGCCTGTTTGAAGGCTGAGAGTCCGGATCAGTTGACAAAATCGTTGCCTGAAAGGCGCAGAAGATGTTGAGGTTTCTTCTTTTCGTGGCTGGCAGCTAATTGATCAGGTCCGGGCAATTGACTCTCCAACAAGGGTCCGCGAAAGTGTGCCGCACGACTGCACGCTGTCCGGTCGCTCATCGCCTGTGAACGGCTGTTTCGGAACAAAATCTCAATGAACGCTTCGAAATGCAGCGTGCAGTGAATGAGGCATCGAATCTGCAACTCTGAATTGATTTCGAAATGAAACACGCCACAGCGGCGGCAAAGTTTGTCGCGAACGATGAACGTTCTCACTGGCACGACAAAGCGCTCTGGTTTGTCCGCTCAAAACGAGACAGGATGGTCAACAGCGTTCCCGAGTGGGAACTTCTGCGGGACACTGCGTCGGCCATTAAAGCGTACACGATGAGTCATATGGCCGAGCTGCTGGAGCAGTTCGAGGAAAATGCCACGAAACTCGGCGCGACGGTCCACTGGGCAAAGGACGCGGCGGAACACAACGAAATCGTCCGCGGACTCCTGCGTGATCACGACGTGAAGAAGCTGGTCAAAAGCAAGTCGATGCTGACCGAGGAATGTCATCTCAATCCGTTCCTCGAAAAGCACGACATCGAAGTCACTGATACAGACCTGGGTGAATGGCTGGTGCAACTTCGCAAAGAGACGCCCAGTCACATCGTCATGCCGGCGATCCATATCAAAAAGGAAGAAGTCGGCGAACTCTTTCACCGTGTACTGGGAACGGACGAGGGAGCCAGCGATCCTCCCTATCTGGCTGAGGCTGCCAGAACGGCGCTTCGCCAGAAGTTCATGGAAGCTGACGCTGGGCTGACAGGCGTCAACTTTGCCATTGCCGATACGGGTGGCATCGTTGTTTGCACCAACGAAGGGAACGCTGACCTGGGAGTTTCTCTGCCGAAGCTGCACATCGCCAGCATGGGTATCGAGAAACTCATCCCTCAGGCTCAACACCTTGGAGTCTTCCTCAGGCTTCTCGCACGGTCAGCGACTGGCCAGCCGATTACGACCTACAGTTCGCATTTCCACGGACCACGCCCCGGCGGAGAGCTGCATATCATTCTTGTCGATAACGGGCGGTCAAAGCTGCTGGCGAGTGAAGAGTTTCACCGATCTCTGAACTGCATTCGCTGCGGAGCGTGCATGAATACCTGCCCGGTCTATCGTCGAAGCGGCGGGCACAGCTACGGCACGACAGTGCCAGGCCCGATCGGATCGATCCTCGCTCCATCACGCGATGCCAAAGAACATTCGACACTGCCTTACGCATGCAGTCTTTGCGGATCGTGCACTGACGTCTGCCCGGTAAAGATCGATCTGCACCATCAGCTTCTCACCTGGCGAAAAGAGATTGCCGCTTTGGGCTACGTGCCGCTCGACAAGAGCGTTCCGATGAAGTTCGCATCGGCTGTATTCCGCAGGCCGTGGCTGTACCGACTGGCCGGTCGTGTTGCGAGAAATGTTGTTCCGTGGCTGCCGAGGTTCATGCTTTACAACCCGTTGAATGTCTGGGGACGACGACGGGAACTTCCCGAATTCCCCAGGGAAAGTTTCCAGCAGGCGTACGCTCGTCGGCAGAAAACTTCAGGAAAGGGGAACGTAAGATGAGCAGTCGAGACACGATTCTTCAGGCAATTCGTAAAAGTCAACGTGAAACCACTCCGATGCCCACGCTGGATCAGGACTGGCTTCGATTTGACGCCCCGATCGAACAGTTCACGACGGTTCTTGAATCGGTCGGCGGAAGGTGTATACGGGTCGGTTCCCCCTCGGAGATCAACGACCGGTTGGCAGAGTTTCCGCAGTTCGAGTCGGCAAATGTGCGGGCCTCTACGATCGAAGGACTTGGACAGCCAACGGTCAGCCTCGACACGATTGATGATCCACATAACGTCGAGAATGTGGACTTCGCAGTGCTGTCCGGAGAATTCGCCGTCGCCGAAAACGGAGCGGTCTGGGTAACCGATGAAACGCTCAAGCACCGCGTGCTGCATTTTATTACCCAGCACCTGGCACTCGTTGTGCCGGCAAAGAACGTCGTCAACAACATGCACGAAGCCTACAAGCGACTCTCATTTGAGGGGCAGCGTTTCGGCACCTTCATTTCAGGGCCGTCCAAAACGGCAGACATCGAGCAATCGCTGGTTATCGGCGCGCACGGCCCAAGATCGCACGTCGTTTTTCTTGTCGGTGATGAATCGTGACGCAGAAGTCCCCGGTTATCCGCTGGACTCTTCCGGCCACTCCTGAGCAGGCAGCACACTTTCGATGACCGACAGGCTGTGATCTGTTCCAGCGTCCGGTGCCGGGATATCTTTGTGATCGCGAACACTCTCACCAGTCACCATGACTGAGAAAGTGGTCCCGGCGGAACTGGTTTCCGTCAGCTCAATTCGTCCGTTCGACTCGCGTTCCAGGAGCTGACGACAGACAAAGAGTCCCAGTCCTGTGCCCGTCGACTTTGTTGTGTAGTACGGCTCGAAAATGCTGAGGCGATTTTCTTCTCGAATGCCGTGACCAGTATCGCGAACGGAGATGTTGATCCAGCCGGATTGCAGGCTGGTGGAAATTTCGATGGTGCCTCCCTCGGGCGTCGCATCCATCGCGTTGAGAATCAGATTCAAAAATACCTGCACCAGCTGATCGTGGACGACTCGCACAGAAGGCAGTCCTTCTGCATAACAGGTCACAATTCGTTTACCTTTTCGCCGCTTGTAATACTTGGCGATGTTCAACGCCTCTTCAACCGTTCTGTGAACATCACACAAGCCTGCCTGAGTGTTAGCCGGGCGGCTGAAGTCAACAAGTTCGCGGAGTGTGCCCTGAATCCGACGGAGCTGGTCGCCGATCATCTGGTAACGTTCGATCGTGAATTTATCGTCGGATTTTCGTTTGAGAATCTGAACGAGCGAACTGATCGCCGCCAGCGGGTTTCCGACCTCGTGTGCGATGCCCGCAGCCAGCAATCCGAATGCCGCCTGCTTCTCATGCTGCACAAGCATCGCCTGCGATTCTCGCAGTTCCTGAGTCCGTTCCGCGATGCGATGTTCCAGTTGTTCATTTGCATCAGCCAGACGTTGACTTGCGATTCGAATCAGCATCGAAAGCTGAATGCTGGCCCAGGTAACCCACCCCATCGACACGACCATGATGACCCACGGCAGCATACTTGACGAAGACAACGTCAACAGCAGAATCGTGTAGCTGGTCGCGTGAAAAAAGAACGTGGTGTACGTGATAATCGGCGCATAGCGAATCGCGCACACAACGACCGAAAGCAGATAATAGAAACGGAACGCGCTTTCCTGACCGAGATCGAAGTAGCAAAGCAATCCGATAAAAACCGTTTCGAGCAGTGACACAGCCAGCGGCCAGTCGCTCAGGAAAACTTTGCCGCGGTAACTCCAGTAGGTGTCGAGCGCGACGTACGCCACACCGATGCAGAGAATCATGTTCAGCAGCAGGACATCTCGCGATGCTCCCGGCGGCAACAGATCAGCACCAATCAGATTCACCAGGGAGAATCCGACACAGACTCCGAACCATCGAATTCTGAGCGTGATCGCTTCAGCGGCGAGGTCGAATCGAAACGTTTCCTGGGAAGCTGATTCGGGTGTCACGGTTATGAACTCGGTTCGTTTCAGAAGATTCAGAAGAGGCTCGCAGGAAGTAAGATCGGCAATGGCAGGCGCCATTCATTTTCGTCGATAGCACGACAGGTTCTGCTGGTTTGCCGGAAGCTCTTTCACCATGCTTTGCGGACGTGTCGGAACAATACTAGATTAGCGGTCAGCTCTGATGTTTGCCGAGCGTGCCGCTGTTTCAACCTGCCTCGTCCGACGACGCCTGCCCCTGTCGGTAATCTCTGTCTCCCTGTAACTCTCATCCCGATACTCCACCAGAGTTCGTGTATCTCTCTTTTAAAGGACATTCCTGATGCGAAGTGTCTTGTTCGCCACCTGCCTGCTGACCTTCTCGTTTTTATCAGCAATCGTCCACGCCGAAGAGGGTTACTGGAATCAATTTCGAGGTCCACACGCTGACGGAACTTCCGAGTCGACAGGTTTGCCGTTGACGTTTGGTGAAGGTTCGAATGAAGTCGTATGGAAAGTCCCCATGACAGGCCGAGCGTGGTCGTCGCCGGTCGTCTGGGAAAATCAGCTCTGGGTCACGAACGCTCCTGAAATCGTTAATCCGGAAGGGGCGACCAATCAGGATTCGTTCTCAAAAGGGGCAAAGCCGTTGAAGGATCCGCTTCGGCTGTCAGCTGTTTGTCTCGACCTGAAAACAGGCAAAGTCATTCACGACGTAACCATCGCCGAAGTTTACGAGCCTCAGTACACGCACCCGACCAACAGTCTCGCGTCTCCGACTCCGTGGATCGAGGAAGGTCGAATTTATGTTCATTTTGGAACGTACGGAACGGCGTGCCTGGACACAGCAACCGGAAAGAAAATCTGGGAGAACAACGAACTGGAATGTCATCACTGGCGCGGGCCGGGTTCGTCTCCGATCGTCCACGGCGATCTGCTCTTTCTGACATTCGACGGGTACGACAAGCAGTTTATCGCGGCGCTGAACAAACACACTGGCAAGCTTGTCTGGAAGACTGATCGAGGCATCGATTATGGGACGGACAATGGAGACCGTAAGAAGGCCTATTCGACTCCGCTGATCGTTGACGCTGGCGGGCGGGATGTCCTGGTCAGTCCCTTCGCGATGGCGACCATTGCGTACGTTCCGGAAACTGGCGAACCTGTCTGGAGAGTCAATCACGGAGGCATGAACGCCGGCTCACGACCGCTGGCAGGGAACGGGCTGGTCTATATCAGTGCAGGAAGCGGTGCCGAATCTTTGATCGCCGTCGACCCGATAGGCAAAGGCGACATCACTGAAACGAACATCAAATGGAAGGCCGGACGGATGATTCCCAAACGTCCGTCACAAGTGCTGATCGGTGATCGCTACTTCATGATGGAAGACGGCGGCGTTTGCTCCTGCCTGGATGCACTGACCGGTGAGAGTCTCTGGGCTGAACGTGTCTCAGGGGCCTACTGGTCATCGCCACTTTACGCCAATGGGCATCTCTATTGCTGTTCGCAGGACGGTAAGGTTGCAGTTATCAAGGTGGGTGACCATTTTGAACTCATCCACGAAACAGTGTTCGATGACGGCTTTACGGCGTCCCCGATCGTCGCGAATGACTCTCTGATTCTTCGCTCCCACTCTCACATTTACCGCATCGCAAAGCAGGACTGACTATGGACGGTGGTTCGATTGAGATTGTGACTTCGAACATTTCAGGTCAGCAACAGTTTGATGGTGAAGCCTTCCCGCTTGTCTATGAATGTCGGACAGAGAATGCGAATCTGAAAACTGTTGACGATTGGCTGCGGCAATCGCGGGCAACGCTTGATCGGCAGGTTCGCGAAGCCGGAACTGTTTTCTTCCGAGGTTTTCCGTTGTCGACCGACCAGGATTTCGATCACTTTATTCGGGCATTCGATTATCCAAACTTTCGCTATGAGGATTCGCTGTCCAATGCGGTGCGAGTCGTTCGAACCGAGCGAGTTTTCACGGCCAACGAAGCGCCACCGAATGTGACAATCTGTCTGCACCACGAAATGGCTCAGACACCGGTCTACCCGAGCCGATTGTTCTTTTTCTGCGAGCATCCAGCTGAGCAGGGCGGCGCCACTCCGCTGTGCAGGTCGGACATTCTGTTTGAAAGATTGCGCAACGAGTTCCCGGAGTTCGTCACCGACTGCGAAACAAAAGGACTGCTTTATACAAACATCATGCCGGCTGAAAACGATCCCACTTCCGGAATGGGACGCAGCTGGCAGAGCACGTTCCGAGCAGAGACGCATGAAGAAGCGGAGCAACAACTGCAGAGGCTGGGCTACTCGTGGGAATGGCTGCCGGATGGTTGCCTGCGCAGCACGACTCCGGTTCTGCCGGCGGTAATGGAAATTGCCCCCGGTCGAAAGACGTTCTTCAATCAGCTAATCGCGGCATTTCGCGGCTGGAAAGACAGCCGCAACGATCCGACCAAAGCGGTGACTTTCGGCGATGGAAGTAAGTTGAATCCTGAAACGATGGACCGAGTCGCTGCCATCGCTGAAGAACTGACGTTCGATGTGCCGTGGCAGAAAGGCGACGTCGCCCTGATCGACAACCGAGTCGTCATGCACGGCCGCCGAACTTTCAGCGGCACTCGCAAGGTACTGGCATCTCTCGTCGCGATGGATGCGTGAGTTCCCACTCGTCAATAAGTGAGTGCCACTGGCTTCGTCAGTGCCTTTCCATTTTGTTACCCAATGGCGACGCTGAACTGGCAGAGCCAGTGGCACACGGAGATTTGTGCCATCGTACTCTGTACAGCCTGCAACCTTAGCGTGTTCGTGACGTCGGACGCGTTGAAGGATGAACGACGCTCGGTGCTGTATTTTCAGAAGCCGCTTTTTTACTTTGCTCGCTCATCTGACGTCCCAGCATCACGTCGCTGAAACCTTTAAGGTCCGTCCAGAAGGTGCCGTCGCCAGCGTAGATCATGTCGAGCTGGATATCGTCGGGCAGTCCCTGCGCGAAGACCCAGTTGTTGTAAGCCCTGCCAGAACCGAACGCTGAAACCGCCAGCCCGAATTTGTCAGCTTTGGCTTCTTCCGACATCTCACGAACGCTGGCGTCTGCCTCACCCAGAAGACGCGTGGCCGACGCTTCGATCTCCGCTGTTTGCTTATCGATGGCTGCGACGAGCTTCTGTGTTTCGGCTGTAATTTCCTCGGCTTCCTTGTGCCCTTCCGCCAGACGGGTAGCCACCAGCTTTTCCGTTTCCGCCTCAGTCGTATCAGTCGCCAGTTTCACCTGATCCTCGGCCGCGCGCAGCAGCCCTTCCGTTCTTGCGGTAATCTGGTCCTGTTCGCGAGTCAGCTTCAGCTCGTTGGCGATGTTGCCTTGCTGAATCGGAGTTCGAACTTCCTGCGGGATATAGATGTGTCGGACAAGCCCGTTCAGCACGGTGATGCCCTTCTTATTGAGCACTGTCTGAAATCGCTCAGAAGTCCTCTTCTGGAACTCCTGTCGTGATTCTCCGACGAGTAGTTCGACAGCTCCGAGCTTCGAACCTTCATTGCGGCAGATACTTTCGATCTGCGGATCGACGACGTTCTTTGCCACAGCATCGACGTTTCCGAATCGACTGATCACGTCCGGCGCCTGATCAGGCATGACTCCCCAGATCGCGGTGAAGTCCATGTAAATGTCAAAACCGTCATTCGACGGGAAACCGATGCCCGAGTCTGTATCTCCGATGATCGGCTCGCCACTTTCTTCGTAAAGCGGTGTGCCATCACGGTCCTGCTTCAACTCAGCGATGATGCTCGTTTCCCGGTAGCCGATATTGACAATATCCACCTGCCGCTCCCTCGGATTGATCGGGTAAATCCCCGGCGGCAGAACATCTGGCTGGATGCCGGACTTGTGACCAGTCAGCGGGTTGTCGGCGAGGTTGGTCACCACGCCCACATAGCCAGTCGGAATGGAAACCCAGCCGGCCTGCTTGAACTGCAACCCACTGTTGATCAACTCAGTTTTCGTCTTCGTGACTTCATACGCGTGCCAGTTAACTCGGTATCTGCCTGGTGGAAGCACTTTGCGAAGGATGCCCTTCTCTGCCGTGCTTCCCAGGTCGCCGTCGACGAGAAACTCTCCGGCAGGCAGGTCTTTGCCCATCTTGCAGACGACGATTCCGACCTCACCCGGCTCGATCACAATGTCAGGGCGAATTTCAGTTTGCCACCAAAGCGGGCAGTAAAAGTGACGTCCCGGCCCGACAAGATTTTCAAGCACCCCCAGTTCGTCGGGAGTCTTTTTCCCTTCGGACACTTTGGCGAATGATCCCTGCGTGGCGGGATTACGGGTTCCCAGACCAGGAATCGGCAGCGGCGGCCCCTTGTAACGCAGCAGCATGCTGTGCCCTTCCGGAACCCACACGCGGTTGTATCCCCATTCAACACTCAGCCAGCCACCGGCGGCGATGAGGGCAATTGTCACGGCCAGAACAGCGGCTGGCCCACCGGGTAGCTTTGCGATTTTCATATTGTTGACTCCGAGACAATTCGGACTTCTGTTGAGTGATTTGGATCGATCATAAACTCGGTTCAAAAAGTCGAACGCTGACTGACCGGATGAGCTATTTCACCACGGTCGAGCTGGGGATCCGGCCTGTCGAAGGAACAGGTTGCGAGTCAGCCTGCGGTGAATTGAGGCCACCACGGTTGGCGTCTTCACTAACCGATTCAAACATCCGCATAATTGGACTGTCTGCCGTGTTGACCATGATGCGCTGGTAGGCGGCGGCGAGTTTCTGATAGAGAACGAACTGAGCGTACTCGTCGCCGTTTCCGTCAAAGGCTTCGACCGCTCGCTTCCAGCCGGCGGCGTCAGCTTTGTTTTCGTAGCCGATGACGTCGGCTGTTGCTTTGCCGCGAGCAATGATGGCTTCCGCTTCATCTTTGGCGGCTTCAAGCTTAAGGGTGGCAACCGCCAGTTTTTCGTTGGCCTTCGTCTTGGCGACTTCCTGCTCTCTCATCGCTTCAGTGACGAGCTTGACAATTTCCTGCTCGATCACGACCAGCGCTGATTTCTGCTTTGCCTCTGCCTTGTCAACCGCCAGCTCTTTCTCAGCTTCCTGCTGAGTAATCTGCGACTGGTACTTCTGCTCTTCCAGTCGAGCGTTTTCGCGTTGCTGAATCGGCTCAGCAATCTGCTCGGGAGGATTGATGCGAGTGATCAGTGCTTCCTGGATCTCGATTCCGAGCGGTTCGCAGGCTTCGATCATCGCGGTCTGGAAACTCGTTTCGAATTCCATTCGCGTCTCGCCTTCGATGAAGTCTTTCCCAAGTTTTGACGAACCAGCGAGACGGCAGAAACTTCTCGCGTTCGGCATGATGATCTTGCGGATGATTTCCTCGTCGATGGCGTCGCCGTTTCCATCCTCGTTGTAGATCACGTAGACCTCGGCGGCTTTTTCAGGATTCACTCGAAACTGGATACGACCGTCGAGGCTGACCCAGAAGCCGTCTTTCGACGGAAATCCCATGTCTTTGTTATCAGCAAGGTTGAACCGCTGGCTGCGGCAGTCGACTTTGCTGATTCGCGTCACGTAGGGGTTGATCTGCTGCGTACCTTCCTGCAGCGTTTCCCGCTGGACGCCTCGCTCACCAGGCGCGACCAGAAGTTCGTTGGGCTGCGCGGGCAGGCGACCAGCCAGGTTGGTGACCACGCCTCGATAACCAGCTTCGATCGTGACCGGCTCGCCGATTTCAAGGCGGAACAGATTTGGATTGATGGCGTAGCGTCCCGGGATCAGAACGCCTGGAATAATCCCTTTGCGAACTGGAGTCCCAATTTGATTGCCGGCTCCCGCGGCACTCTTGTCGACGGCGCCGAGGAATTCTCCATAGCCTGGATCTTCACCAACAAGACTGATCAGTACACCAAGTTTCCCCTCCGGAATGGTGGTTTGCGGGATGACATCCCAGTCCCAGTCGTAGGGGTTGAAGAATCGCGGACCTTTGTCAAACGGGTTCATGAAGTAGCGACCTTCCATCAGGAAGACGGCTTGTGACCCCTTGTAATCGAGTGACGGAGCCACTTCGTCTCCGTTGGTAATGTCGAGTCCTGTCTTCACAGTGAGGATCGCCATCTCGCCAGTGCCGACGTCGATGCGGCAATTCTGGTAAATGGCCATGCCCAGCACGACAAGCCCCACGACCGCTGCCACAGTCTTCGTCGCGTGGCCACGATTCTGTCGGAGCCCCTTCGTTCGTCCAGGCATCGAAAATTTTGAAAACGGATCGTCTGACATGTTCAGGTTCCCTCGTCGCGGGCAGCGTCAGTAAGTTGAAAAACGCAAGGTGATTGATCACTCGGAGGTTGATCAGAAAACGGGGCATCACTTTGTCCGGTCATCCGAACACACAACATCCCGTATCCAAGCATAGGTTGAGAGTTCTCATCAGGTTGATAGTTCTGTCTGGATGTCTGTAAGCGTGTGGCAGATCGGTCGGGTTGTGATGACTGTCCAAGTCGCCCGTTCCGAGAGCTGTCTGAGTGAAACGTCCAACGAGAGATCACCGGAACGGCTCACGGAATTTCTTTGAGCAGGCGTCAATGCATTCCGCGATGGCCGAAACCTGCAACGTGAATTCGGTAGCGAAGTTGCATGGAGCACGACCGATTCAGCGGTTGATTGAGGAATGCCCGGAAGTGGCAGACGTCATACGCCTCCCAGTCTGCGTGGTGTGCCCGAGCCTGCGTGCAATACAAACAGCAGGACCAGCAGTTGCTGTCGAGCCTGGCCGGAATCTCAGACCGAACCCGCCTGCCAGACCGTCAACCTGTTCTTCATGAGCGAAGGTATGGCGACTCGCGACTATTTGCGAGGAGCAGTCTGTCTATCTCAGAGAGCAGGGTGATCGAGGATGAAATACGATCTCGTCGTTGTCGGCAGCGGTCCTTCGGGGCAGAAGGGTGCGATCGCTGCCGCCAAGCTGAATAAACGCGTCGCGATTATCGAGCGACGCAGCGGTCAGATAGGCGGCGTTTGTCTTCACACGGGAACGATCCCGTCCAAGACGATGCGCGAAGCCATCCTGCATCTCACGGGCTATAAACATCGCGATATTTACGCTGAGCAATACCGGCGAAAACGACGCATCACAATGAAAGACCTGCAACGGTCTGTCGCCTCGGTCAACCACCGTGAAATGGAAGTGATCGAAGATCAGCTCACACGAAACGGCGTCGACATCTACGCAGGCGAAGCGAAATTCGTCGACCCACACACAATCGAAGTGGCACGTGGGGGCGACTCAATCAAGCTTAAAACGGACAATGTCCTGCTTGCCGTGGGGACTCGACCCGATCGTAATCCGTCGACACCGTTTGACGGACAATGCGTTTTTGATTCTGACGAGCTTCTTAACATTGACCACATCCCCCGTTCAATGATCGTTGTCGGCGGCGGCGTCATTGGCATCGAATACGCCATCATGTTTGCGACGCTGGGGGTCAACGTGACGGTCGTCGATGGTCGCAATCAACTGCTCGGGTTTTGTGACAAGGAAATTGTCGACTCGCTGCTGTACCACGCTCGGTCAATCGGAATGGTGTTCCGACTGGGCGAGAACGTTGTGAAGATCAACCGACTGGCCGAAGACCGGGCAGCGATCGAACTCGAAAGCGGAAAACGCCTGGTCGCCGAGTCAGTCCTGATGGCCGTGGGCCGAACGGGCGACACTGCGGGACTAAATCTTCAGGCCGCTGGCTTGAAGCCTGACAGTCGCGGTCGAGTCGAGTGCAATGAGCATCACGAAACGGCTGTCTCTCACATTTACGGTGTCGGGGACGTTGTTGGTTTCCCCGCACTGGCCAGCGTGTCGATGGAACAGGGACGTCGCGCTGTTGCCCACATGTACGGCGAAGTCGAACGGGAGTACCAGACTATGCCCTACGGGCTGTTTACGATTCCTGAGATCTCGATGATCGGCGAGAACGAAGAAGAGCTGACCGCGCGTAAGGTTCCGTATGAAGTCGGAGTGGCCAGGTTCCGCGAAATCGCCAAAGGACAGATCGTCGGCGACCGGATGGGTCTGCTGAAGCTGCTGTTTCACCGCGAAACAAGAAAGGTTCTCGGCGTTCATGTCATCGGCGATTCCGCGACAGAAATTGTCCACATCGGACAGGCGGTCATGCAGTTCGGCGGAACGATCGACTATTTCCGCGACACCGTCTTTAACTATCCGACGATGGCTGAGTGCTACAAAGTCGCCGCGTTCGACGGTCTGAACAAGATCAGTCTCGACCTGAAACTTGAGCAGGAAATTTCGCAGCACGAATCAGCGATTCTCAAACAGGTGAATGAGCTGGTCGCGGAAGTCGGTTCCGCAACTCAGACGGTTCCACCGAAAGTGCCTGCGGCTGACTGAGGTCGACTGACGATTCCTCAATCCCGGCTTCTTTTTCAGTTGGGGCAGCGTCGCCCAGCGGCATGTCGATGTCACGTTTCTGAATGTACTGCTCCGGTTTTCCTCGGTAGAGTCGGACGTGCAGCGTGTCGTACTGGCCTTTATTAAGATGCTCATTGACGAGTTCTTTGACTCGATCAGCAGTAGCCAACGGTGTGTCGTCGTCGGCTTCAAGGTCGAATTCGACGCGCATGATGATCCAGATTTCGGCAGGCGTGCCCTTGTGAATCTTTCTCTGCCCTGCGTCGACTCGCGGACTCGATCGAGGAAATTCGGCGGAAATCGCCCGCTGCAACGGCACAAACGGCGCTGAGTGGTAGTACCAGTAGACCCACAACGCTGCGGTGGCAATCGCTCCAAAGGCAAGCATCAGGGCGACTACTGCCGGCCCAGGAATAGTACCGGATCTTCCTGTTGAAAGTGGACGAGGGGGACGTGGGCTCATGGTTGGATACTTCGGCCAGAGAAACTGTCGCAGGAACGGGAGACGTCTGGAAGGAAATCATCAGGCGGCAACGTCTTCCACGTCGCCAGGTTGAATCGTCTTGCCGGTGATTGTGTAGACGTACTTCAGGATTTCAATGAAGACGTCATACAGATCTGCAGGAATACTCTGTCCAATCTTCAATGTGCGATAAACCTGCCGGGCCAGCTCCGGTCGTTCAATAATCGGAATGCCATGCTCGGCGGCAATTTCTCTCATGCGAAATGCAGTTTCGTCCGCTCCCTTCGCGACGACGGTTGGAACTGAAACATTCGGCGGATCGTACTGAAAAGCGACCGCATAATGCGTCGGGTTGGTAAGCACAAACGCGGATGAAGATACTTTGCTGATGTCGCGAGCCTCGATCAGCTTCTGATGAGCGTCCCGACGACGACGACGAATGAGCGGGTCGCCATCCATCTCTTTCATTTCCCGCCGAACCTCTTCCTTCGTCATCTTGAGTTCCTGAGTGTGCTTCCAGCGCTGAAATGCGTAATCGGCGACGCCCAGAATAATCAGGATTGTGGAAAGGACGATCGACAGCTTGAGGATGGCATGTCCCGTCGCCAACGCTGCAGTCCACGGCGAAGCTGTCGTCAGATTTAGAAAGCCAGGCAGTTCGATCCAGATCAACCAGCCGGCCGCCAGCGTGAGCAGAGCGAGTTTGCAAAGGCTGATCGCCAGCGTGACGACGCCTCGGACTGAGAAAATTCGCTTCAGGCCCGTCACCGGATTGATCGCGTTGATATTCAGGTTCAGTTTTTCCGTCGCGACGAGAAATCCTACCTGGGCGAGGTTGACTGCAACGGCGGCGAGGAGCAAGCCGAACATCCAGGGAAGCACGTGACTGGCCGCCCAACTGCCGACTTCTTTGAACTCGGCATAAATTTCTCCTGCGTCACCTCGATGGTTTCCCGCCGTACGAAGATGAATTGAGATCATACTTCCCAGTGCCTTGACCAGATCGGCTCCCAGAAAGAACAGAACGGCGGCGGTCGAAAGCAGGTGCCCGGCAATATTGAGTTCCGTGCTGCGCGCAATATTTCCCTTACGGCGTTCTTCCTGAAGCCGATGCTCCGTTGGGTCTTCTGATTTATCTCCGGTATCGTCTGTTGCCATCGGTCAATCGGTCTACGGGCAAAACAACCAGGCTCAGGCCAGCCTACAGATAAGAGGTGATCGCGAGTTCGATGTCGTTAATGACGACTGGTACTGAATCGACGACGTACCGACCGGTGCCGCTTAGTGTCAGAGTCAGGACCAGCATTCCAGCCAGAGATCGAACGGGAAAACCGACCACGAGCTGATTGATTTGCGGCACACTGTGTCCCAGAAATCCCATCGAGATCGTAACCAGGCCCATCGTTGCCATGATTGGAGCGGCCACCTGCACCGCCAGCAGCAACGACTTCTGGATGAGTTCGGTAAACAGTACGTGAGCGTCTGAAAAAAGGAACGCCTCACCAACAGGCATCGCGTCGAACGTTTCAAACAGAGCTGACACCATCATGAGATGACCATTGAGAGGTGTCATCACGAGCAGGCAGACGCCGCCAAGTAGAAAGAAACTTTGACTTGAAATAGAAACTCCGCCCTGCAGATCTGGATTCACGACCGATCCGAATTCCAGGCCCAGCTGCTGATCGATCAACTGGCCGGCTAATTGAAGCCCCGACAGAAAGACGGTCACGCCAAGCCCCAGCAGAAACCCCAGTGCGAACTCAGTCGCGATGTCCCGGACAAGTTCCGTCAAGGTAGTTGGAGCGACAAACGAACTCGAAAACGCCAGCACCGCCACGGTCTCGTGTCGGGACGTCGCGAAGTCGCCGGACTCATTGAATGATTCGTGCTTCAACTCAAGCAGATGTCGAAATCGCCCCTGCAGGAATGGTGGCACTTCTGCTTCTGACAGAAAGCCGTCCTCGTTCCGGTCGTACTGCGCAACGTTCTGTCCGGCTCCCTGATGAATAACGGGAGTCATCACAAATCCGAGTGTCAGTACAAGCAGCACGCGGACGTTGATCGGAATGGCGGTCTGACTGAAAATCGGACCGACGGCAAACAGTCCGCTCAGACGAATTGCGATCAGGATAAACATGTAGAAGTGCTGCACGGCGGCGTCGAGGAGTTGACGCGTCCAGAATTCGCTCACTTCGCCGATAAATTCATCCATATTTAGACTGACCGCGGACCGTTAATGAATGTTTCCGGGGATGCCAGCGAACAGCCGGGTTGAGTATTCGACCAGTTGCCCGAGACTCCACGGCAGCACGTACAGCATCGTCAGCAGCATGACGACGATCTTGGGAATGATGCTGACCGTCTGGTCCTGAATCTGCGTAACGGCCTGCGCGATGCTGATGGCCAGACCAATAAAAACAGCGACCGTCAGAATCGGCGCGGCGATAATCAGCGCCGTTAGAATGGCGGATCGGCAAAGTTCAGTGACATCGATAATGGTCATGTAAAGCTCGACGGCAACGTAATTCCGTTGTTCTGCAATCCCGTTTTCAACCTGCCGCTGCGGCGACACTGTCAAGCAGCATGGCAACGGTCAGTGTCCAGCCGTCGATCAGCACGAACAGCAGCACCTTGAACGGCAGCGAGATCAATGTTGGAGGCAACATCATCATGCCCATGCCGGTCAGAATCGTGGCCACTACAAGGTCAACAATCAGAAACGGCAGAAAGATTTGAAAGCCAATCAGGAATGCCGTTTTCAGTTCGGTCAACATAAAGGCTGTGACGAGGATGGAAGACTCGACATCTTCGAGATTTTCGGGTTCCTTCCACTCGCGTCCGGCGCTGGTGCTCGGGTCCGGTCGGCGATAGTCGATCAGCATCAGGACGACGTCGTCGCCGCCCGCTGCGCTGATCTGACTGATCATGAACCGGCGTATCGGCTGGAGCGTGTTTTCGAACACTCGCATCTGAACGCTTTCGCCTGCTTGCAGATGCGGGATCGGCTGCTTGTCGATGTACGGAGCCAGACCTTCGTCGTAGGCCTGCTGCCAGACGGGCATCATCACAAACATCGTCATAAATAACGAAAGCGAAGTGATGACCTGCGTCGGCGGCAGCTGCTGTGTCCCCAGTGCCTGTCTCAGCAGTCCGAAGACAATCACAAACCGAATGAAGCTTGTTGTCATGATCAGGATCGACGGCGCCAGGCTCAGCAGCGTCATCAGGACCATGATCTTGAGTGTCGGCGTCAGCCCTTCCGGAGACAGCATCTGATCTGGATTCATTCCGAACGGCATTTGCAGATCCGGCGTCTGCGCGGCGCCCGGTGCCGGTGCGGGAGGCTGGATGGCGAAGTGTTGTTCATCGACGACCGACCTTCCGCGAGGCAAACGTCCGGTCTGCGCTTCAGAAGTCGACGCGAAAGCAACCAGCATCAACGTGGCTGCAACGACGGTTACAGCCCGCCATGAAAGGAAGCCGTTTCCGGATCGGTAACACGCATTCTGACGCACTGCTCCATCGATCGGTGCATCGAGCCCCCCGCTGCCGTTTGTACAACACCAATCAGCCGGCACGATGTCGCTCCCGGCCAGTGGCTATGGTGAGACTGTCGACTCGACCAGACTCGCTTCGTTGTGCTTCTTCGAAAAGCTTCTGGCCCAACTGATCGTCAAACGGGCGGCTTTCGACAACGGTCGTTGTTTTGGGCCAGAGTCTGCTGAGCCATTTCGCGGCGTCCGGTCCTGTTTGCTTTGCCGCTGCGCAGACGTTCGACAGAGACGCGATTTCGATCGGATCGGTGATTTCAGCGAGACTCGACAGTCCGGACGGCGACGCTCCCATCAGAATCAAACGGCTTCCCACTTTCACCATGTAAACGGAGTTGCGAGGGTCAACCGCTCGACGTCCAAGAATGTCGACAGCGTCGGCCGGCAGACTGCCGATTGAATACGGGCTGCGTTTAAGCAGCAGCTTTGCAATCCCCAGAACAAAAAGCAGCACGACGACTAACCCGGCCAGGAACGTCCCCGCGGACGGGCCGCCAGTTGGTTCTTTCGTCGATGCCGGGTCGCTTACCGGCGGCAGCGCTGAAGTTCGTTTCAGTGGAGTCACAGGACGTTCGGGAAAAGCTGTCGCCGCTCGTGCAGTCACAGTCGGTGCAGGAACGCTCGGCGCAGGAACGCTCGTAAATGCTGATTGACCGTCGCTTCGAGGATTGTCGGGAAGCGTCAGAACCCGTTGCGGAGCCGCCCCGTTGGATCCCTGTGAGATTCCTTTGGAAATCGTTTTGGGAGTATTAACACCGGGACTGGGCGAGAAACCGTGTTCCTGTGCGGTGACATTCTCTGTTTGAATGGCGCACAGAATCAGCGCACCAGACATCAGAAGCGCGATGCGTTGTTTGCAATCCATTGCCCATCCCCTGGAACTCTCCCGGTTCCATTTCCGATGCCGCGAAATCGGGCACTCGGAACGGGGCGTTGTCCTCGATTTCCGGGGATCAGGTCAATGTCAGAACCCGCCACTGCTCGCGCGAGAGTCTGCTGCGGGTACTTCCCGGATGAACGAGAAGGGCCACCGCTGGCTTGCTCAGAGTGAATTCAGGGCGATCATCCACTACTGATCGAGCCTGCAACTGCACTCGACGGTCGATTATCGGGTGGCACGACATCCTGCGGAGAACCCGCTCAGGAATCGGCGGCAACAATTTCGACGACTCGGACGCAGAATTTGTCGTTCAAAACGAGCACCTCACCGCGAGCCAGCAATCGACCATTTACCACAATGTCGATCGGGTCGCCCGCCAGTTTGTCCAGTGGAACGACAACTCCTTTTCGCATCGACATGACCTCGTCGATCAGCAATTCGGTGCGACCAAGTTCGATCTGCACGCTCATTTGAACGTCATCCAGCACGCCGATGCTGAACACTTTTTCGTCCGCGTCTTCGGCGTCTGAGCCAAATTCCGCAAATTCGAACGGCTTTGCGTCGCCGACGCCAGCGCGCACGTTGCGGCCTTTCATGGGAGCCCCGGTGACTGCCGCCTCGAGTCCCGCATCGACCTCGTCAAGAAGTTGACTGGCTCGATCCTCAACCGACATGGCCTCCGTGGATGAGCCAGTGGCTGATCTGTCCGTCCCGGCACTGCCTGGCTGACCGGAACTTCCAGCGGCAGTATCGCCGCCGCTGTTTGCCTTATCGAGCAGAGCCTGAATATCGTCGGCGTCAAGATTTTCTTCTTCGGAATCCACTTCCCTGCTTCCTTCCGATCTGCCGGCCTCAAGCCTGTTCTACGTTCCTGCTCACCTGCGAGCACGTAACAAGCGTCTTGAGACTCTTACTGCTGGATCGTCTTATAGTCGTTGAAGACGATGCTGACGACATAACTTTGCCGCAGCACCCGGTTGATTTCTTCTCGGACCAGACGTTTCAGAGTGCTGAGTGACGAATCTGACAGGTCTTCCATCGTTGCGCTGCGGAAGATCGTTTCGATCGACTCTCGGACTCGAACTTTATGTGACGACGTGACGGCGCTCTTGAACTCATTTTCCTGGTCGCTGGCCAGTAAAGCGTGGACCTTGAACGAAATATGAATGACCGTGTCAGCCGCCGCCGTTGTGTTGGTCACGCTAAAGCTGTGAACCTCAACTTCAACCAGCTCTTCCTCATCGTCTTTAGGCGTTAGCTCTTTCTCGGCAGGCTTCGTTTCAGCGGATGCGGCGTCCGCCGCGCCGTCGGCACCGACTCCAAGAAAGAGGAACAGACCGGCTTCTCCCAGCATGGCAACCATGACCAGAATCAAAATCTTCATTTTGCCGCTACCCGATTTCTTTCCGGCAACAGCTTCTCCGTCGACTCCATCTTCAGTTTCCGGTGCTTTCCCCTTAGCCATATCTCGCCCCTTCGCATTCAACGATAAGCCAAACAGTCGCCTGGCCAGATCGCTCCCGCTGTGCGGATCTGCGGTTAACCGGGATCAGGCGGTGCCAGGTAAGAATCAATTGTGAAGACATCGACTCGCCGGTTGTGACGGCGGTCTTCGAGATTTCTTGTGAGTATGCGCGGCTCTGCATCGCCAGCCGCACTCACGAGAATCCGGTTCGGGTCGACATCATTCTCAATCAGATACTTGGCCACAGAACGCGCTCTGGCAAATGAAAGATCGTGTTGATCGCGAAACTGAGGCTTTCGCCTCACGGGTTCAGCAAAAGAATGCCCTCGAACAATGACTCGATTAGGGACTCGTTTGATTGCATCGAGAACTCTTTGCAGATCTTTGATCGAATCACCACTTAGTTCTGTGGCGAACTGGTCGAATTCCAGCGAACCTCCGACAGTCACTATTTCGCCGTGATTCACGGCCTCGACGGCAGTCTCGGGCCCACCACCACCCGCAGAATCAATGCTGCCTTTTTCAAGAGCAGTTTTTTTCTTATCGCTTTTGGAACTCATGAATTCATAGGCGGCTCGATTGTTAAACGTCCGACCAGGAACACCGGACGTGCCGTCCATTGGCCCGAAGAGCTCTTTGTACGAGTTCAGCGCTGCGCGGTTCTTACCCTCATCCTTCAACTCGCTCATCGACACGAGCATGATGAAGAAGGTGAGCAGCAGCGACATCATGTCGCCATAGGTAACGACCCATTCCGGGACGCCAGGTGGGGCATCTTCTTCGACATCCATCGTTCAGTACCGCTTGCAGGTTTCGGGATCACCGTGAAATCCTTCTCATCGATTCTCCCCTGAATTGAAATCAGGCGGCATCCTTGAGCGTACGTTCCTTCTTCGAGAGGAACGTCGACAACTTCTGGTCAACGACTCTGGGATTGTCGCCATTCTGGATCGCGAGAATTCCCTGAACGATGACTTCCTTAATCTGCATTTCCCTACCAGCGTAGAAAATCAGTTTGTCGGCAAACGGCAGTGCGACGACGTTTGACACCAACGCTCCGTAAAGCGTTGTTAACAACGCGACCGCCATACCGGGACCGATGGCCGCCGGGTCGTCCATGTTTCCGAGCATGATGATCAGACCGAGCAGTGTGCCGATCATGCCAAAAGCCGGTGCGTATCGGCCCAGAGTTTCCAGCAATCCTTTGCCCATCTTGTGCCGAGCAGCGGTTGCCATCATTTCAGAACGCATGATGCTTTCGATCAGCTCAGGCGGACTGCCGTCGACCGCCATCTGAATCCCCAGCAGAATGAACGGGTCTTCGATGTCGGCAGCTTTGTTCTCAAGCGCCATGACACCTTCTTTACGAGCGATTTCCGCACACTCAACCAGTGTCTTAATCGCAGGAGCCATCTCTGGCGGGTTCGGCAGGATTGCCTTTTTAATGACAATCGGCATCGTCAGAAACGGGCCCATCGGGTAGGCGATCATTGTCGCCGCAATCCCGCCGCCGACCACTACGGCCAGTGACGGGTAATCGATAAACGCACCGAACGACGACCCCGGCGCGATCGCGATCGCCCCCAGCAGCAGAACGATCGTAAGAACGACCCCGATTACCGATGCTTTATCCATGATTCAACGATCCGCAGATGACTCGCCACAACCAGCAAGTAAAGTTGACAGCTCCTGTTTCGTTGCCCCATCACGCCGCTGGAGCAATTCGGACGGCTCGCGAGTACGCGATCGATCGGCTGACCACTTCTTCCAGTGACTCCTTCACGATAAAGCGGTCGTCGGTCGTCAGTGTGACATAGGTGTCCGGCCGCCGTTCGACGTACCGGATCAGCTCTGCGTTCACGACGAATTCTTCGCCGTTCAGTTTTGTGAGTTTGATCATCGAACAGCCTCAGAACTAATTCTGTGCAAACGCAGGCTTGACGGCTGTGCCTTTAACGACCAAGAACAAGCAGTTCGTCAACGAGCTGCTGCACAGAACTGATGACTCGCGCATTTCCACGGTAGTTCGTTGAGGAAACGATCAGGTCGACGAGGCTTCGACCGACATCCGTATTTGACAGTTCGATCGCTCCGGATCGAATGCTGCCCGAACCGGTCTGCCCCGGGATCGTGATTTGAGCCGGTCCGGAACTGACCCCTTCGAACAACGTCCCGCCGCCGTTCTCGACAAGACCGAGTGGGTTGGCAAACCGGGCGAGAACGATCTGCCCCAAGGGCCTGATCACACCGTTCGTAAAGACACCACTGACGATTCCCGAATCGTTGATGTTAAAACTTGTCAATGAGCCAGCCGGGGCACCATCCTGCGAAAGCATCGACAAAGATCCCGAACTTCCAATTTCTGTGAGTCCCGTTATTCGTGTCAGGTCCACATCAATGCTCAATGTCTTAGCGGCAGTCAGATCCCGATCGATGGACAACGTCACCGTTGAATTGCCAGTAATTTCACCAGCCTCGTTGAGCGTGAACGTGCCACTTGACAGGCTGGAGTTCAAATCACTGTCCTGGCTGCTTTCAAAGTAGTAGCGGTAGGTTGTTGCCGTCGGAGACTTTGATTCAAGAATGGAATGCATCCGGACAAGCACCTGCTCACCCAGTGAATCAAACACGGGAAATGTCACGACAGCGCTTTCACCAATTCCATCACGTACCGAGGTGAAGTCGAGATCTACAGCCTTGACACTGGAAAGCCCTGCACCGTTTTGCGACTGCCTGAATCGCGACGGAGTGATTTCAACAGCCTGAGAGGTGCCGGCATTACCCACGATTTCCAAGCGACCGTCAGCTGTGACGTTCACGCCCGCTGGCCCGAACGAGTCGCCAGCAACACTTGCCGAAGGATCCAGGCTGAATGCGTCATTCAGAAACTGGGCAAAATCGGCAATGGTACTCGTCGAGGTGACTGCGAAATCGACCGGCTCGTAGTCTGCTCCACCTTTTCGAGGCGTGAAAGTGATTGTCTCACCGTCAATAAACTCGGGCGTGCCGCCGATCGATGTGCGAACGTCTGTTAGCAATGTCGTTGTCGTAATGGGACTTCCAGCACCGTCGAACAGTGGCGCGGATTGGATTACTTCTGATTCGGTCGCGGCCACCGTTGCTTCGTCGGTCCGAATTGAACCTTCAATTACAACATTTCGAGTTTCCTGGGCGACGTTCAATTTGCCCAGCGGGATCTCGATATTGACAAGCTGCGTCGTCAGGACATTGAACTGGTCATCGACGCCGTACCCTTTGACTCGTAGCCCATCTGCATTGATCAGTTCACTCTTATTGTTGAGTGTAAAGTTCCCGTTTCTGGAATAAATCTGCCCATCAGAGCCGCTCAGAACAAAGAACCCTTCACCTTCGATGGCCAAATCCGATGAACTCGTGCTTGTGGTGATGGCTCCCTGAGAGAAGTCACGGCGAATGGCGGCAGTGGTCGATCCAAGTCCTACCTGTCGAGGATTTGTCCCGCCATTCTGTCCTTGCGGTGCCGATCCGACCGTCAGCGTCCTGGAGAGCTGGGTTGTGAACTGAACAGCAGATGCTTTGAAGCCGTTCGTGGCTGCGTTGGCGATGTTGTTGCCGATGACTTCGATCGCCGTTTCGTTCAGCGTCAAACCATTCAGCGACGTATTGAGAGCCGTTGTCAGACCCATGAGATCCCCCTCCGTTGGTCAGAACGCGGCATCCAATTGCCGCAGATAGCGCGTGACGCAGATCTCTGATTGCAGAGTTCCGTCGCTTCAGGCACGGCAGATAAACCGCACACAGATCTCAGCGCTGTGGTTTGTATCGACCATGACGATGCGCTGCTGAAACACATGTCTGTATGGGAGGGATAGACCCGACGAAGCCGAGGCTGACACCTTTGGTGGATTCAGATTCGCCATTCACGCACGAAAGCACCCCAGAATGGTCAACTCTCTTGCAATCAGTCCACAAAAGCGGCGGCCACAATGTCACTCGCTCTGGTTACGTGCTTTTAAGTGTCTCACTTCTCGCTGCGAGCGGTATCTCGCCGCTGACGTCGATATCGAGAAAAGTTCACCGGAACCATGATGTTGCTTGCGGCGGCTGGCCTCTGCGAAGTGCGCACTTTCAGCGACGTTGGTTGAACCTGATTCTCGACTTCGCTGGTCAGGTCCGACACAAACCGATCGGACGCTTCATGGATAATGACGATCCGGCTCGGACCGTCGGGCTGATTGCGGTCTCTGATGACACACACAACTTCCGCTCCGCGAGCCGCTTCCAGATCGTCCCGCAGCAGCTCCGCGTTCGGGCTGACGAATGGCCGTCGAGACGGTGCCGAATCCCGACTTTCGAACTGCCCTCCCTGCCCTGCTGCCTCGCTCTGCGACAGTCCGCTGACCACAGCGAGCACTCCCGCAAACGCGTCGGGAGTTGCCACGCCCTGATCCTGGCTTCCGGGTAATAAATCGAGCGGCATGTCATCACTCATCGCTGACGATTCCTCAACCGGCAGGTCCGCTGCAAAGGCTGGCTCAGCAAACGGCGGCAGCTCCTCCTGATTCGTTGCCACCTGAGCGACAGCTTCCGCTTCGTCACCGGCTTCCTGCTCGACGTTTGCTGGCTGAGCAGCAAACAGTGGCTCAGCAACTTCGGCAGCGTTGCGGTAAATCGACGAAAGTCCGCAACGATCAAGCAACGCGTGAATCGTTTCCAGGCTGGTGTAAAGTCCTCGCCGAGCGGCAGGATCAGCCAGCACGCATACTCCGGAAACTTCGCCCTTCACCGTGAAGAGTCCGCCGCCAGACCGCCCTTGAATCGGCGTACCGGTACACTCAACATAGCCCGCCGGAAATTTCGTCGTCGACGTCACGCGATGCTGAAGCTTCGACGGTGGCTCGCCACCACCGCATCCCACACTGAAGACAAGCTGTCCGGAATCCAGCGGCAACTTTGCAACTCGTGCCGCCGCCAGATTGTCGAGCGTCGAAATCGATATCAGTCCGACGTCGGCCTTCAAGTCAAACTTGACCAGCTCGCCGTCATACATCTTTGGTCGGTCACCCTGGAAGACGTCGACCTCGATCAGACCTGTGTCGTCGAAATGTCGAAAGATGTGTCCGCAGGTGAGAATCAGCGTCCTGCCCGGCTCGCTGTGGATGATCGTCCCCGAGCCGATGTCCATACCGCTGGAATCTTTGACCCGAATCCGCGTGCAAACCTGCATGGGATCGCGAGTGAACTCCGGAGCTGTCGTGTCGCCAATATTAGCTCGCACGACGTCTGCCTGAGTTGGCCGTGGCTGACCATTTGCCACACTTGACTCGTCTGCCGCGCGACCAGTCAGTGCGGCTCCGAGTTTGTCGATCAGCCCTTCGCGTTTCGCAGTCGGGCTCCCATTTGAATCAGCCACGTACAACGGATTCTTTGAAGCAGGCGCGGGCTCAGCAGCCCTTACCGGTTCATTCTTCTGCGGGATCATCGAAGCCATGCGCCGAAGCTGAGCTTCGCTGAGCACTCCTGTGTACCGCTGCTGTTCCTGCCCCTTCACGATCAGAACAAAGGTCGGCATGTGCGTTACATTGAACCGCCGAGCCAGTGCCGGCTCACGGTCAACGTCGACCGTGCGAATTGCATAGCCCTGCTTCTGCAGCCGATGAACGACGGGCATCATCTGCTGGCACGGGCCGCACCAGGATGCAGAAAAATCCAGCAGCACTCCGTCCGGAGTTCCTCCCACCGCCGCAAGTGCCACAACCAGACTGGTCAACCCTGACATACACCGTCTCCGTCCCTGGAGTTTTTGTAAGTCTTACAACGACGTTGGGCGCATTCTGCAAAACGTCCAACAGAACCGGTTTGAAAACCAGCCTTCTGGAACAATCCAACGTCGCTGCCCGACTCAATGCACAAACCGGACCAATTCAGTAGGCTGGAACGAGCGTCGCGCTGTCCCGGCAATTTCTGGAGCTATCTGCCACCTGCCTTCTGCAGGAACAGAGCGGCGCTCGTTCCAACCTACGATTCGACCTCAAATCTGCATTTAACTCACCGCTCGACGATATGACCAATCCCTCTACACTGACAGAATGTCAACCCGCTCCGCTTCAAACTCGACCGCCAGCAGTCGACGGGGCAGTCGTTCTGAAACCACTGCGTATCGGCAGTTGCGAAATCGAATCTCCGATCGTTCAGGCGGCACTGAGCGGATACAGCGACTGGCCGATGCGAGTTGTCGCTCGGCGACTGGGTGCTCCGTACACGATCGCCGAGGTGCTGATCGATCGGTTCGTGCTGGAGCTGAAACAGCGGCACAAAACGCGGCGGCATCTGATGGTTTCTGACGAGGAACATCCCGTCGGCGGTCAGCTGATGGGTTCCGATCCGCAGCAGTTTCCCGCTGCAGCGCAACGGCTGGTCGAGGCTGGTTTCGACGTGATCGATGTCAACTTTGGCTGCCCCGTGAACACGGCTATGGGCGGGTGCCGAGGCGGTTATCACCTGTCACAACCCGAGACTGCACTCGAAATCGTTGGACGCGTTCGCGACGCCGTCCCTGAGCACTTGCCAGTGACAGTCAAGATGCGACGGGGAATCGATGACTCGACAGAAAGCCGCGACAACTTCTTCCGAATTCTCGACGGAGCGTTCGAGCTGGGTGTGGCGGCAATCACTGTCCACGGGCGAACGGTCGAGCAGAAATACATCGGCGCCAGCAGTTGGGACTTCCTGCGCGACGTCAAAGAACATGCTGGCGGGAAAACGATCATCGGCAGCGGCGACGTGTTCACCGCTCAGTCCTGCCTGGACATGATGAAGTACACCGGCGTTGATGGCGTGTCAGTGGCCCGGGGAGCGATTGGCAACCCCTGGATTTTCCAGCAGACACGCGATCTTGCAGAAGAGCGACCGGCGGCCTCACCCGACATCGCAGAACAGCGCCGCGTGCTGGAGATGCAGCGTTCGCTTTGTGGTGAAGTTTACGACGACCGCAAAGTTTTGAGCACCATGCGGAAATTCGGAATCAAATTCGCGCCGCTGCATCCGCAGCATAAAGAAGTCCGAAACGCATTCGCGGCGAGCAGGACACTGACAGCCTGGCACGCCGTCCTCGACAACTTTTACGAGGTCGAATAATGGCTCAGTCGCGACTTTGCGCTCGCGCGGGCACGGACTGCGAAGTCGGCGTGACTTGATAAGGAGCGATCAGCTCTTCGAGTCCGGCCTGTTCGACTCGTCGATCCGGATTTGATTCCCTGCGATTCTGAGCGGCGACGAAGACTCGAGCCGACACTTTCATCAGCTCAATCCGTTGCTCGCGATCAATGCCGTCGATCCGCTGAATCGTCTGCTCGACCCAACCAGGCTGCCGCTCCATCGCGACGTTCATGAATCGGACGAACAGACTCAACTCCCGGAAGTTTCGATCGGCAATCAGGTGACTGACCGGCGCGATGACACGAGCCACCGTGTCGACGGTGTTCGACGGAAACATCACGAACAGATCAAGCCCGTGTACAACCTTCGGCTGCAGGTCTTCGCCCTGCACATACTGCGTTTGAAGATGCATCACCGCCGTGGCTTCGATCGGACGAGCGAGCAACGGACTCTTGTACTTCCCCGTGCAAAGCAGCAGGTGTCGGTTCGGCGATCGACTGAGTACATCGATCGTTCCCGTCGAACCATCGCCCGCATCGCCGTACCACTCGGTCGGCCCGGTCTGCTGCATCGTGAATTTTGAAATCCCTAACACTCGCCAGATGCCGACAACCGACTCCGGGTTATGCGTGAGATGGTTGTAAACTTCAGGATCGGCATCGATCGAAATCGCCGGAAGACGTCGGAACATACTGCGATTTTCGAGAACTTCGTTGACACGGCGTCGCTGTTCCCCGGTTAACTCGTCAAGCGGAAGCCGCTCCAGCGCGTCGTGAAGCGTGCTGCGAGACGACGACCCGCGAGCCAGAATTTCAACATTAACTGGCGGCTCAGACGAATTATCCGAACGCTCGCCTGATGTCTCACCCGAAAGCCGCTGCGGCTCTGCAGCGTCGAGCACTGCCAGACTCAAATTCAACGAAAGAGCAGCCGCCAGAATGACCAGCGCGCACCGCGAGAGTCCGCGCAGAACGACACTGCGGATAACTCGAACGCACCTCATTCCGGGCATTCCAACTCCTTCGTCACTTCGCGCAACCCGACCAGCCATCGCTCGCCACCAGCGATATCCAAGTGCGGCTCTGCTGTCACCGGTGGCTCAATAAGTCCACACAATCGCTATCATCGGCACTCACGACAGCGCGTCATCAGACGAATATCTGACGCGACCGCAAACCAGCCGTAAGTCGTTGTTCCAAAAGGCGTTCAGCAAACAACCAATACGGCTTCGCAGGCTGATCCTGACGTTATCCACCACTCGCCTTCCGACCGGGATTACTCGACCCGACGAGGCGGCTGACGACTCGGAGCGGCTGAGCTTCCGGATGCAGGCGCAGAACTTCCAGCTGGCGCAGTTACCGCCGATGATCCGAGCGGGGCTGAGCCTGCCGGCGTTGAAGCTTCAGGAGCGGAAGTCCCGAACAGCGACGTGAAGACGAGGTACCCGATGATCAAGACGGCGACAAACCCGCCTCCCATTATCATCATTTGCTGGCGATTTTCCGCAGCACGACGGTTCCGGACGTTGCGAGCGAGCATGACTTCGCGCGGCGAAGGAATCGAACTCGACGTTTCTGCGGCATCTGCAATCGTGTCTGATCCAGATGCCACCGCCGACTTCTTCACCATTGACGTGGAACTCTTCGCCCCCGACTTGCGAGTTTTCTTTTCAGCCGTTTTCAACTTCGCGGGAGCCGATGCTTTTGCTCCAGGTGTCTTTGCCTTGCGTGCCGGCAGGTCGGTCGTTTCCGGGATCGCCCCCCCCTTCGACAGATTGTAGACATCACTGCCGCCCTTATTTTTACGTTTGGATCTGGTGATTCCAGTCGACTCCTTTCGTGCCCGATCACGAATCTCTTCGTCGGCCGCCGTGTCTTCTTCGGCCAGTCCAGCCAGGATGTCGAGACTGAGCAACTTCTCACCACCGTCCCCTGCGGCGGCATTTTTCGAGTCGACTGCCCCAGAGAAACCGTTCTCCAGATCGTGGATCAGCTCAGTCGGAGTCTGGTAGCGCCGATCCGGCTTCTTCTCAAGCATCTTGTGCATGATCTGAACGACAAATTCCGGAACATTCGGTCGAACGTCTCGAGGGTCCGGCGGAGTCGTGGTCGCGTGAGCGGTGATCTTATTCAGCAGGTCGCCGTCGGGGAAAAGCGGCCTTCCGACAAGCATGTGGTACCAGGTCGCCCCAAGAGAATACATGTCACTGCGACAGTCTGCCGACTTGCTGTCGCGAGCCTGCTCGGGAGACATGTAATCAACTGTGCCGACCGTCGTGCCAGCCCGCGTGATTCCAGCTTCTTCCGTTTCAGCAATAGAACGAGCCAGCCCCATATCCGCCAGTTTGACGTTCCCGTCCCGGTCGATCAGCAAATTGGCCGGCTTGATGTCGCGGTGAACAATGGTCTGATCATGTGCGTGTTCTAACGCTCGAGCCACCTGCTTGATGATGTCGAGCGACCGTTTTACCGACAGTCCCCCTTTACGCATCACCAGATCCTGGACGTCGATCCCGTCGACGTACTCCATTGCGATGTAAAGAAAGCCGTCGAGTTCACCACTGTCGTAAACGCAGACGATGTTCTTGTGGCGGAGCTGAGCGGCTGCTTGAGCTTCGGCCTGGAACCGCTTGACCAGAATTACGTTATGCGCTTTCTCGCGAGGCAGAATCTTCAGCGCAACCGTCCGCTTCAGGTTCGAATCAACCGCCCGGTAAACGGCTCCCATTCCGCCTTCGCCGAGTTTCTTCTCAATGACATACCGACCAAACGTCCGCAGATCCGCCGGTGCGTGTCCGGACAGATCTTCGCCTGAAGATTGGTTCTTCTCCTCAGATGTCATTTTCAAACTCGAACGACGACTAGCGGCTGCCACGGCCATGCTGAATACCACGCGACAATAAGGGACTCCAATTGCGAACAGAAGAAGTTCGTTGGACGTGTCGCGAAGCCATTCAGTTCCCGCGACTCAACGCCGGATTTCAGGAACAAACGGCGTATCATACCGGCGGCAACTGCCGGAGGTCAAAACGCTGCGAGTTTTGTACAGCGACCGTCGAATCGAAGCAGATCGGGAGTACTCACCGGCTGACGAAAAAGTTGACGAAAAAACCGGGCAAGGAGATTAAGGGAAGGCTGCCGGCGTTCCACTCCTCACCCGGTCCCGCATCAAGACGAAGCTCTGCTGGACGATTAAATGCGACTCCCGATTGAAAGCCGCCTTGTCTGCCCTGCATCGCCGTCGCTGTTCCGTTGAACCGTTTCTAACTTGTACTACCGCTGGGCTGTTTCACCTTCCGAAAGATTTCTGTCAGTCGTGATCTTACGACGTCACTCTTTTCGCCCCGCCAGTGCGTCCAGCGGAAGTCAACGACAACCTGGCCCGGTGGATCATTACGTTGTTAGATTCGACGTCAGTCTGCCGATGAGCGAAACGAACTCAAATTGACGAACCTGTTACTGACACGTCGTGCCACTCCGTAAGTCGCACGGCCAAGCGAATTCATGTAACTGTTTTCCAAAGATTTCTTCGACGTCTCAGAACGCAACTTCCTGGAAGATTCCCAGCAGAATCTGATCGACTCGGCAGTTCGTCTATCCGCTAATCGACGACCTTCTCGATTCCTCAGTTTGTCTACGAAATTTGTGACCGGTCGCAGAATCACAGACTCAGGCATTTGCGGTCCCGTCCGAAATGCGGCCATCGGGATTAACCGTCGAGCTCCTTCTCTTTATCGTGGATGAGCTTACGGAGTTCCGCCAGCTCTTCTCGAGAAACAGGTCGCCCATCCAGCAGGTGACAGACAACGTCCGTGACGCTGCCGGAAAACAACCTTGCAGCAAGATCCGAGATCATGGTGCGTTTGACCTGCCCCGGCCCGATCAACGGTCGATAAATGTTGACCCGACCGTCAGACCTGTGATCCACCTGGCCGTTGTTCTCCATCTTCGTAAGCATCGTCCCGACAGTTGTATAAGCCAACTGGCGGTCGGGCAGCAGAGCCTCGCGCACTTCCGCCACCGTCGCTTCGTCGCGGTCCCATAAGACCTGCATGATGGCCATTTGAAGCTCAGCGAGATGCTGCTTTCTGCCCATAATCAACCTGCATCAGTGCTGGAAATGAAAGCTCAAGAATGAATCGGGACGTAATATTTCCCCCCGCTTCTACTGGCGCTCGTTACGTGATTCCATCCTGCCAGCCACTTGCTACTACCTCAGTGGGAGCCGAATCCTACCCGAGTAGGAGCATTCGTCAAGAGCATCAGTAATGCTTAAGTTGGACACCCGGAAAATCTGCTCTTGGCCGAAATTCAAACATCGATCTATATTCCAAGGTTTCATTGCCGGAGCGGTCCAGGAGGAACAGCGCGCTGGCGGCGGCAGTTGCATCATCTGCCGGATTTCAAGGCACACACGCAGGGAGGCGAGTGCATGGATAGCGTTCTGATTATTGGCGTTGAAGGCGCAGTCGGGGCTGGGCTGGCATCAGTCCTTCAGCAGGGGCACCAGGTCGTCGGACTCACAAACCGGACAGGCATTAACATCGCCGGCTGTCGTACGGTTGACGTCAAAAGCCACGCCCCTGCAAGTATTCAACAGCACATTCAGGCAGAACGACCAGACTGGATCATTTTCTGCGGCGCTGCTTCCAGGTCATCCTGGAATTGCGATGCGGTCCACAACGCCGCCATCAACGATTCACACGCCATCGAGTGGGCCAGAGCCGCAGCGACCAGCGACATTGAATTCTGCATGATCTCATCCGATGCGGTATTCACCGGCCCCTGGATGCTTCACAAGGAAGATGACGAACACTGCTGCGAGACTCCTCAAGCAGAGCATCTCCGTCAAATTGAATCGGCGGTCCTTGATGCCCATGACAACGCTCTCATCGTAAGAACAAACGCGTTCGGCTGGAGCCCTGATGCAGAGTCTCCCGAATTCGCTGAAACAATGCTGGAAAGTCTCGACGGCGGCCTGCCACTCGAACTTGACTTCCTGCGATACTCGTCGCCAATCCTCACCACCGATCTGGGCATGATGCTGCTGAAGGCTCACGCCGAGCAGCTTCGAGGCGTGCTGCACATTTCCAGCTCTGAGCGAATCAATCCGTTTCAGTTTGCGGAACGGCTGGCAGAATTTGCAGACCTCAGCCGCCCCGACTTCCCTGAGCAGACAATCCTCGAAACTCCCATCACGGGCTTCGGGAAGGGCGAAACAACACTTGATTGCAGCCTGGCAGCAGAACTGCTCGGCGTCCGAATGCCGTTGATCGATGACGGCATCGGCCAGTTTATTCGGCAGGCGGAAGACGGCCTGCTCGACACTCTGAGAAGCAGCCGGACTCAGGTCAGTCGCGCGGCTTAACAAACAATCCACATCATAAACCGGTCAACGAAAAACAGGTTCGATGCCATTGCGGCTTCGAACCTGTTTTCGTCTGATGACTTACTGACGAAGTTCGCTATTTCGATCCGCCAAAAATGCTGAACAGGCTCTTGCGACCGGCTTTGCTGTCGTCTGCGGCCGGCGTCACATTCCCGCCGCTGGCATCCAGCGCGTTGGCCAGACGTTCAATCTCGCGAGTAAGTTTTGCTTTCGGTGCATAAGTCAGCAGAGGGACTCCGTTGTTGCGAGACTCGACCATCGTCGCGTAGTCGTTAGGAACCTGCCAGAACACATCACGACCGATCGTTTCCAAGGCTTTGTTCAAGCTGATCTGCGTGTCCTGCAGACCGAGCCGGTTGACCACCACTTTGACTTTGTCAGCCAGCGCGTCGTGCTGATCATAGAACTGCAACAGTCGGACGACATTTCTCAGACAAGGCAGGTCGAGCTGTGTGCACAGTAGAATGGAATCCGAAGCTTCCATTGCGGCAATATCAAGCGGCGTATAACTCTTGCTGATGTCGATGACCAGGTGGGTAAACGTCGCTCGAAGCAACGCGATGACTCGGCGCAGTTCGTCGGGAGAGAACGAAGGACTTAGATCCATGTGGACAGGCCGTGGCAGCAGAAACGCGCCACAATCATGCTTCGTTAATGACCGTTTCAACAGGGCGTAGTCCAGGCGACCGATGTTCTCCGCAACATCCTGAATGGTGTAATCCGGAATGATATCCAGCCAGACATCAGCGTCACCAAGTGCCAGATCGAGATCGATGATAGCGACGTTGTTTCGCTGATCCTGTGCAAGTACGCAGGCCAGATTGATCGCCAGCGACGTACAACCAACGCCGCCGCCCACACCCGAAACCGTGATAACCTGGCTGACCTTGTTTGGGGCGTCGCCTTTACGTCCTCCCGATGAAAGCTGAATTCGATCCAGCGCGGCCAGGAAATCTTCCAGGTTCAGCGGGTAGTTCAGAAATTCCTTCGCCCCGTTTCTCATGGCTTTAAGAATCAGGCTACCTTCCTGAGAAGTGCTGACCACAAGCATGTTGCAGGCCGGCAGCTCCTGTGACACTCGCCCGATCAGTTCCAGTCCTTTGTCCGGATCGGCGTCGAGCGAGACCAGAGCGATGTCCGGCTGAGTCTGCATCGCCACGTCGGCAAAATATTCGTAATTTGAGCATTCGGCTTCGAGCCACACAGAATCGATGCCCAACAGAAGATTCTTCAACGTGGCGCGGCTGGAATCCGTTGGATCGACAATGGCTATTCGGATGACGTTTTTCATCTTCGCAGATTCACTTCCGAAATATTTTCAGGCAACACGTTCGATCAGAAAACGTCTCTGGTAACGTCGCGCTGCTCTGAATACGACGGGTGCTAACAATCCAATGAAGCAGGTAAGTGTCGTGTCGCATTTCGATACGGCTACGGTTCGATCAATCCGGGAAGTTGTGTCGTTCCGGTCGTCGACGAAGTAACAGGACGGCGCGATCCAGTTGTTCCCTGCGTCGCGACAGACGGCCGCACGTAACCGACTGGCCGAGCACCGCCGTCAGCTCCGGCTGCCGGGATGCGCGATGCTGTCTGACTGTTCGTTGAAGGTTCAATGAATCCGTTACGATCGGCGTTACCACTCCTTGCACTCATTAACTCTTTAAGACTTCGCTGAGAATCAGCCTGTGAGAGTGGAACGGTTTGCTCTTGAATCGGGATGGCAAACGGCTTGCTGACAACTCCGGGACCGCCAAGAGCAGCCTGGCACCCCGATGCACAAGCACCGTACTGCCCACAACCGAAGCAGGCATCACCGTAGTTGGGCACCTCGATGTAACCATCAAAGTATAATTCACGATCTGTTGGAAATGTCGTGAACGTTCCTGGTCCGCCGATCGGAACCTGATTAGAAGCCATCGGCGCCACCAGTTCGGGCGTGACCAGAATGACCAGCTCAGTTTCCACATCGTCGTACTGCATCTTGCGGAACAACGCTCCCACCCAGGGCAGTTCACCGAGGAAGGGAATCTTGGCAGTCTCCGCATTCTGCCTTGACGACAAAAGGCCAGCCAGCATCAGTGTCTGACCAAACCCGAGTTCAGCCTGAGTGTTCACTCGGCGTGTCGTCAGTGCAGGAATTGTTGTTCCCTGCAGAGTTGTCGCGTTGGCAAAGTCCCGCTCGGTAACTTCAGGCATGACTTCCAGTCGGACCATTCCATTTCCAAGGATGACCGGAACAGCTTCCATCCGCACACCGAATTCCCGCCACTCGATACTTACCGTTCCCAACGACTGAGGCACAAGCACGGGAAACTCACCACCGGACAGCAAAGTGGCCGGTCGACCGTTCATCGCCAGCAATGACGGTTCAGACAACACTTTCAGCAGCTTTTCTTCTTTCAATGCATCAATGAATCCGAAAAACGCATCTCCGCCACTCACAAGACCAAAGGCTGTGGTCGCCGTGTGCGTAATGGCCCCCATGTCATCAACATTGAAAAGCTGGGCTGGACTATTCGACAGAGAGCCGCCGCTGGCGGAGTTATTGATAAAGTCAATACCCAGCTTACGAAGTTTCGTCCGCTGGACTTCCATGATTTTGACTTTGAGCATCACCTGCTGAACGCCGCCGACGCGCATCTGATTCAGAACTCGTGGGTAGAACTGTTCGGCGATCTCCATGATCTGAGTGATGTGCTCAGGCTGGCTGACCCACCCAGTCAAAGCAACCGAGTCCTGAACTCGGTACGCTTCCACCGCTGAGTCCGGAAACCGATTGTCCAGGACGGCCTGAAGATGCCGAGCGTCGCCTTTGATAAAGACGTTAACCACGTACGAGTTGTCATCCTCGTCCATCAGCACAAGATTCGTCACCCCCTGAGTCAATGCTTGAACTCGCACGCGGTAGGGCGTCAGCGCTTTAACATCGAGCACGTCTGGATCAAAACCGTCGACGCGCGTGATCTTTCGATCCAGCTCCAGCACCTTCGAAAGCCGTTCGACAATCTCGACTTCGCTGCGGCTGCCGACAACTTTGAAAACCGGATCCAGTGCGGCAGCTCGCGCAAGTTCTCGCGCAGTGGGTACAGCCGTCGGAGTCGCTGCCGGATCTGGCAGACCGGGAGGTGAATTCGGTGGCCCGTTCTGAGCGCAGACGGTCGACAAGCAGGCTCCTGCAACGCCGGCAGTTAATGCCAGCGTCAGAAGTCGTCGCCGAATTGTGATATTAGACGGCATCCATGCACCTCACTGAGTCCGCATCCATCGCAGACCTCGGCTGATTTTATCTGACAGCGATGTTCACTCAGTTTGAGCAACCATCGAAGCAGACCGAACGCAGGCAACGCGACCGACTGGCCGAATTACCTTTGTCCGCTGATCGTTCTCCCGCATGTTGTGAACATTTCGGGAAGCATCCTGAGTCTCTCAACCCCAACTAATCACTGTTCCGTTTCCGTCGAAAATAGCAGGCTTAGTCACCTGTTTTCAGTTCCGCCGGGACGGGAATCGAATCTTCGACATTCAGATCATTCTCGAACGCCGACAATGTTTCCGGTTGTTCGCCTTCATGATTCTCAGCTTTGCCCTTGTCCTTCTTTGCTTCATTACCGAACAGAGCCTTCAGCCCTTTGAGCAGCGGATTCCCACCTGACTCGTCGACTGCTTCTGTAACTTTTTTCGGTTCGACAACCGGCCATTCCGATTTCGGAATCTGCACTTCTTCGACGCGTTTGATGTCTCCCGCGAAAATTTCAATCGTCCATTTTGAATCGAAGGTCTCAACCTCAGGCTCGGCCAGCGGAACTGTCAAAGGTGCAATCGTCACTGGTGCGACTGGCACAGGTGCCGGAAGCGGCTCGGGTTGACTGTTGGCATCCAGAAACTGTTCCAGGTCGTCGTCGTTAGTTTGTGGTTCGTCCTCTTCTGCAAATTCTCCGCCTTCTTCCTCATCGTCTGAACCAAGGAAGTCGGACATGTCTGTTGGCTTAAATCTGTCTTTGTCGTGAACTCGCGGTTCTGAGTCCGTCTTTGACCGCATCGTCAGGTGGAGCTTTCCGATGTCTTCAGCGAGCTTCAGCAGCATTGACTGATCACGATCGACCAGCAGAGTACAGGTTTTCGCAGCAGCCTCTCCCTTGGACGTTTGAATTTCCCGACGCTGATCGACTGAGAAGACTTCGACAAACTCCAGAACTGTCTTGATCACTTTGCCGCCGCCGTACTGCCCTCGCATGGTGAAAGTCACCAGAATGTCGACTCGGTCACCCGGCAACAGCAGACCACTGCTTGTCATCGCCGGGTCAACCAGAATCGTGCAGGCAACCATGCCTTTGGGAATGTCCTGCGACGCCGCGTGATCTCCTTTTCCGCTTAACTTATCGAGCGTGACGAAGTCTCCGGGAAATGCCCGAACGCGACTCGCTCGTTCTTCGAATTGTTCAGGAACAGTGACGACGTTCTCCGGGACCACCGAAATCGGGTAATCACGGAACTCGACGTTCTCTTTGCTGAGCAGTGTTCCCGGTGTAATTTCCGCCGTCACGACAAGGACTGAGACCTTCTCGTCAACGACTTCTCCCGAGTTCCCTTTGGTCGCCTGTTGAAACAGGAACATGGCCACAAGGCCGCACCCACTGGCCAGAGCCAGCAACAACATTGGCTTGAGTCTCATGACGACGAACCTTCATCAATCAGTTTGTCGGCAGCGGCGTGGTAAACTCTTCAGTTTATAACGACCGTGCCAGTTGAAACGCGGATACCGGTTGCGGGAAACCTGATGGCTACCCAGCTTCCAGTGATCTCCGCAGACGACTCTTGAACGGTTCTCGAGGAAATTCGCCACTTTTGCAGCAATTACTTCCCGCCGTCCCCGTCCTTTCAGGAACCAGGCGGCACGGAATCAGGTCGGACCAGCCAATGCTGATCCGACCTGCCCGTCATCGATTGACACGCCCAATTCGTGTTCCAGTTGCCAGGCAACGTCGTGTCGCCCGGTTCAGGCCGTGACCGAGATCAGGCCCAGGCATCAGCTCATCCGATGAGCATGCCTTCGTATAGGAAGTAGCCGATCGACCCGATGCAGATTGGAATGCCGTACGGCAGAAGATGCATGGTTGGCTTTCGCTCAGCAGCATTCGCAGCCAGTTCGCGAGGATTTCGGATGGTCAACCACTCGTTGATGATCACGTGAAAGTTGGCGTAGTTGTCTGCAAAGTTGCCGCGTTTCCACATCATGTAGACGCCCATGACAGCTCCGACGAAAACCGAAACGCAGAATGCTTCCCACGTTTGATTTGCGCTGGCGAGCCACGCACCCATGCCGGCCATCAGTTTCACATCGCCCGCTCCCATCCCACCGACCGCATAAATTGGCAGCAGACAGAGCAGTCCCATGCCCATTCCGGCCAGAGAGCCACAAAAGCCACCTTCGGCCCATTCACCCATCCCACCGGAGTAAGCGTGCCACGCCAGCCCAGTCAGGGCCATCGGGAACGTAATCCAGTTGGGGACTCTTAATTCTTTACCGTCAATCCAGGCTGCCACAATCAGAGTGATCGCAACCAGCTTGACTTCCCAGTTTTCGAGAAGGCTTTGCCATTCCATGTCTGCTCGAACCTTTCATTACGTTCTGAAAGTTATCCGTTTCGTTCTGCCGAGCTCACGATTCATTCGTGGCTGGATGGCAAAAAACTACCGCGGAACCTCGCAGAACAAGCACCAAACTTGAGGGGTTAATCTGGTCCACAGCGACCAGCGACTGACTCGTTGCAAGCATTGCAACTTGCGGTCTTGTTGGAACAACTCTAGTTCGCGTTTCGCAACGGTGCGGCGATTCTGGAGAGATTTTCCGCAAATCATGCCATTGCCGATCGCAGCCCAAACAATCACAAGCCAGCGCGCAAAAAAAGCCAGCCGCCCGAAATTCGGAACGACTGGCTCGTAAACCACCAGGGCAAGGCCATCCCTAAGAAAGGGCGTCCTTGACTTTGCTGAACTTGCCTTTGGTGTTGGTACCGACGGTGGTGACCGTACCAATACACACGACAATAATCAGAGCCATCATCACGGCGTATTCAACAGCCGTTGGACCATCTTCTGAAACGATGAATTTCTTAACGCTGTCTGCAAAGTTTTTCATAGCTCCCCTCTTCTTAACTTGTCGCCCGACCAGGGCATTCCCCAGAAAAGTTCGGATGGTTGCGACAACTGCCGCAGACACCGGCCACCCAGAGCAAACGTGTTTCGCCTGTCAGAAAACGCAAATGCCAGCAACAATCTTCGAGCTTACGTTCTCACGACTTATGATTAATCATGAGCCACTCGCTCGCCGAACGTTCCGCAATGCGTGGTGGCGATAAATGAAATCTAGGACAGCTTTCGCGACGATGCGGCAAATTCGAAGAAAAATGAGGTGTTTCATTGACTCGTATTGCCGATGTCGTCGAGCTACGCGAAGAGAATTCCCGACCAGCCCAGCGTCAGCGCATAAAAAAAGCCAGCCGACCGTTTCCGGAATCGACTGGCTCGTGAACTTCGCGGTTCAGACTCACCTTAGGAAAGGGCAGTCTTCACCGATTCGAACTTGGCCTTGGCGTTGGTACCAACGGTGGTAACCGTACCGATACACACGACGATGATCAGAGCCATCATCACGGCGTACTCAACAGCGGTTGGGCCGTCTTCTGAAACGATAAACTTTTTGACGCTGTCTGCAAATTTCTTCATGGCTAACCTCTTCTTAACTTGTCGCCCGATCAGGGCGTTCCCCAGGAAAGTTCGAACGGCTGTGACAACTGCCACCGACACCGACCGCTCGAACACACGTGTTCTGCATATCTGTAATGCTGCGAGATTCAGCCACGCTGCTTAAATCAAACCGTAGCTGGCTTTCTTCGCTGCTCACGCTTTAGCCGCAAGTCACTCACTGAATGTTGCGTAACCCGCGTTGGCGATGATTGAATCTAGGTCGCCTTTTGGCGCGATGCGGGTGATTTTGGAAAAATTACCGCAACTCGTCGACTCGCTGATTCCCGGACATCGAACGCAAAAAGCCAGTCGCCCGAAACTCGAAACGACTGGCTCTTGAACCCGAAAGGCAAAGCTATCCTTAAGAAAGGGCATCCTTGACCTTGCTGAACTTGGTGTTGGCGTTGGTACCGACGGTCGTGATCGTCCCGATACACACGACAATTATCAGAGCCATCATGACGGCATATTCAACAGCCGTTGGGCCATCTTCTGAAACGATAAATCTCTTAACGCTGTCTGCAAATTTCTTCATCGTAATCCCCATTCTCTTGCTAGCGCCTGAACCAGGCGTCCCCGAAAAACTGAATGGCTGTGGCAGGAACCACAAGCACCGACCATTCAAAGTCCTCACGCAGAAATTGAACGCGACCGGACTGTGACGTAGACCTCAACTCGTCATTCACGCCGCGAGTTCCGACACCTCAACACTACACCCTGCATGTGCGTGGTCAAAACTTCGGTCAGCCGGAAACGGAAAATTCAACGAAGCCTCGTCGGGGTAAGCCAATACTGGCGGCATACTTACAAAGGCAGGTAAGTCGACAATGTGTCGGAAAGCACACCTCGCGTGTTGACTCCGTGAAACACGGTGTTTTCGCAAGACAGCCCGGCAATATCCCAGAAACATCGCAACTGTCAGGCCGCAACTTCAGACGAACTCTGAGTGTCGCTGGCGAGTTCTTCATAGAGGTGAAGAGTCTGCTCAAGCATTTCTGCGAGCGTGAACTGCGCCACCGGTGGAACGACGGTCTGATCGTTTAGCAACTGAGTCGCTCGGACCGTCAGCGCGTGACAATTCCCAACGGGAATGGCCCCCTCTGGAAACACGGCATTCAGAATCTCACCGACACCGCCGTGTGAATATCCCACAACTGGAGTTCCCAGATTCAAAGCTTCCAGCACAGTTCGCCCGAAGGATTCCGGTTTGGACGACAGCGAAAAGACGAGATCAGAGACCGCGTAAAACTCTTTCATGTCCGATCGGTGGCCGGTAAATGTGACGTCGTCGCCGAGCCCCAGCTTCGCCGCCGCGTTTCTGATTTCGTCCGCGTATCGCTGCTTGCGCCGGTCCACCCCGCCGACAATCACCCCGTGTGCGTCCACGCCCGATTCACGCACGGCTGACAGCATCTTTAGAAAATCGAGATGCCCCTTCAATCGCGTCATCCGCCCCGGCAATGTCAACAGTCGCTTGCCGACCAGACATGGCCAGTCATCGTGAAAATTTCGGAGCCACTCATCCGGCGGCTGATACCCGTGTGGAAACTCCGCTGAATCGACACCTCGATAGATGGTGCGAATTCGCTGTTCAGGCGTCTGCGGATAGTTCGCCCGGATGTAGTCCCGAATCGTCCCGGAAACGGCGATTACCCGATCGCCACGAGTCATGATCCTGCTGAACTGACTAACTGAATACTGCCCGTGGACGGTCGTCACAAACTTCGGGCGCTGCGATTCAGGGATCTTTCGTAACGCCAGCCACGCGACCCAGGCCGGCACACGAGACCGGGCGTGCACAATATCGACGTTCTGCTCGATGATCAGTTTTCGCAGCCAGCCAACCCTCCGTAGCGTCAAAGGCGACTTCTTCCCGACGGAAGCGGCAAAGTGCAGGCTGCCAGCTTCTTCCAATGGCTCAACCATCCGCCCGCCGCCGGAAACCACCAGAGATCGATGCCCGCGTCGAACAATCTCCGCCCCGACCTCCAGCGTGCCGCGCTCGACACCACCCGAGTCCAGCTCAGGCAGAATCTGCAGAATAGTCAGCGGCGAACAAGGCATCATCCAGCCCCTTGGAAAATTCCATCGTCTTTATGTCGGCACGAAATATCGCCACAAAGCTCAGACGAGTGAACGCCGGGAAACGCACGCTTGCGCTTCGCACGAGTAGCGAGAACAGGATCCTTGAGAATATGGTCGTAGCCGCAGACGGTATCCGAGCGTGCCGAAACCGGTCAACGCCGGCCTTTTGCCTTTCCAGAATTATCGGCTGTACCGATTAATCCAGCCGACTCGCAACGACTTCCCAGGAGCCGTCGGGCCAAAGCGTCGCGACTCCCCAAATCGACAGCAGATTCCGGCGGTGCCGCTCAGACCTCGACCTATAGTCAAAGCAGTGTGGATCAGAGTGCGCGCGGCACTTTGATTCACGGTCCGATTCCCGTTTGGGAGTTTCTGCTGGTCGTTCGAGGTTTACCGATGGGCAACTCGCCGCTGTCAGGCCTTGCCTTCACGCTGTTCTGTTTAACAACGGCGACGATGATTCTGCGCCCCGGGGAAATGGTCACGGCCCTCGCACCGATCCCGTTTTATGAAGTTCTGATCCTCAGCACACTGGTCATGGCTCACCAGGGAGTGTTCCAGCATTTCAAGATTGACTCACTCAAACGGCAGCCAGTCGCGTTGTGCCTGGTTGGCGTTTTCGTCGCGATCCCCATTTCACACCTGACGCACGCTTACCTCGGCGGCACATTGCACAGCACGATCGAATTCACCAAGGGAGCCATGTTGTTCGTGTTGCTGGTGGTTGTCGTTGACCGATGGAGCCGTTTCGAAAGACTCGCTCAGGTTGTCGCCGTGTGCGCCAGCTTCGTCGTCTTCCTGTGCGTCATCGACTACCTGGGCGTTGTCGACTTTCCGTTTATCAAGCACGCCGAAGAAAACTACGGCCAGCGAGCAGACGGACACAACATCCGCATCGCCCGCATGAACGGAACGGGCATCTTCTCCGACCCGAACGACATCTCGCTGCTCATCGTGGCGACGGCGATGATCTGCCTCTCGTTTCTGATGGATAAGACTCGGTCGGCAACTCGCTTTGCCTGGGCCGTTCCGATCGTCGTCCTTGTCACCGGCCTGACCTGTACGCGTTCCCGCGGCGGGATGCTGGCCGCCTGCGCCGCCATCGGCATCATGCTGATGTTCCGCTACGGCAAAAAAGTCGCCATCGGTCTCGGCTGCTTGGGAATGCTGGCACTGCCCGTCATTGCCGGACGACAGGCCAACATCGACCTCTCTGAGGGAACGGGCCACGACCGCATCCTTCTCTGGCGAGACGGTCTGGCAGCTCTTCGATCAAAAGATCTGTTCTTCGGAACTGGACAGGGCAGTTACGAAGACATCGCCGGACTGGTCGCTCACAACTCGTACATCCACGCCTTCGTCGAACTTGGACTGTTCGGCGGAACGTTTTTCTTCGGCATGTTTTTTTTCAGTGCGCTGGCCCTGTTTCGATTGAACACGCCGGAGTGGCAGATCCTGAATCCGAAGCAGGCTCGCTTTCTGCCTTACATGGCGGCGATCGGAGCTGGCTATGCCGTCGGCCTGCTGTCTCTTTCGCGATGTTATACGGTGTCGACACTGCTGATCATCGCCCTGGGAACAGCCTTTCTGAATCTGGCCGGATGGAATCTGCACCCGCGCCGCCCCGTCCTTGTGTGGGACAAACCTCACATCACAAAGCTGCTCGCCGCCAGCGCGTGCATGTTTATTGCCTGCAATATTTTCGTCCGGATCGTCTCCTAGTTCACATCCCGGATGTGTGCTCAGCCAGTCTGACCGACTCATGAAATACAAACTCAAAATCAATCTGCTCGCGAGCTGGGGCGACCACGTCGTCGGCATCCTCATCGGGCTGTTCCTGATGCCGTACGTTCTGAACACCGTCGGCGATGAGCAGTACGGATTGTGGTTGTTCATCTGCTCGTTCGCGGGCTACTCCGGATTGCTGAATCTTGGCTTTGGAGAAACCGTCACGCGATTCGTCGCTCATCACCACGCCAAAGAAGAGACGACCAAAATCAATCAGGTCGTGTCGGTTATCGGCGCCGTTTATCTCGGCATGAGCGTCGTGCTTGTCTGTCTGGCCGCCGTTCTTGCCTGGCTCGCCCCCTGGCTCTACGACTGGGGCACAACTTCCATCACAGAAGTCCGTTGGGTCATCGTTCTGCTGGGAGCGAACGTTGCCATCGGCATGCTGGGCAGTGTCTTTGGCGGCGTAATTATCGGCCTGCAAAGGATCGACCTGGAACGAGGCTTTCGAACGATCGCCGGCCTCGCACGCCTGGCGCTGACCGTCTTTCTGCTGCAGCGCGAGTACGCCTTGCTCACGCTTGCAACGATCTTCCTGCTGACAACGATCGTCGAAAATGCCTGCTATCTGACCGTCGTCTTTCGACAGTTGCCTGGACTGCGGTTCGGTCGGAGATTTCTCAACCGCGAAACCTTCAAAGAGTGCTTTGGGTTCAGCATCTATGCCCTGCTGGAAAACCTCGCCAGCCGCCTGATCGACGCCACAGATACGATCGTCATCGGTGTGATGCTCGGAACCCGATACATCATTCCGTATTTCGTCGCGCACCGACTGATGACAGTCATTGTGCAACCGCTGCAGATGATCGGCTCCATTGTCATGCCGCGCGGCGCAGAACTTGGCGCCAACGAGAACCACGAAAACCTGCGAATGCTCGTTCAGAAAGGTCTGGGCGTTTCATTCCTGCTGACGGGCGGTTTTTTCATTGGAGCATGGTTCTTCGGCGGTGTCGTGCTGGAAACATGGCTCAGCCGGACATACGAACAAAGTCATCTGATTCTTCTGATCCTGCTCGGTGCCCAGGTTGTCGCCACACCGATCCACGTTCTGAGAGGCGTCCTGTTCGGAATGGGGCACGTCAAAGTTCCGGCGCTGTTCTACTTCGTCGAAGCCATCCTGAATCTCATTCTGACTTTGATTCTGATCAAGCCTTTCGGAATCGTTGGCGTGGCGATGGGAACTGCCATTCCAATCATCCTGGTCGAGCTGTGCGTCATGCTGCCTTACGCACTGTCGCTTCTGCATTTCCGGAAATCCCAATTCTTCCAGGGCGTCGTCATCCCTCAAGTGCTGCCTTTGACCGCGCTGTGGGGATACTCGTTCGCCGTTGGCGTGACCTTCGTGATTTCGCCTTCGTGGATTCCCGTCCTGCTTGTCGCAGGCGGCGGTGGCATCGTCCTGGCGGCGGCGTGGCTGGCCAGTCATTTCGCGACAAAGAAGTGGCTGCCGGCATAACTCAAAAATACAGGGCCAGGCTCAGCCGACCGGTGGGAACCGGCCTTCCGAAATCTCAACTTCGCAATCCAAAGTAACGCCAATTCGAGTCCTCTATGACAACCACCGCTCAAACATTGCTCGGAACAAACAGCGTCGCGCCAACCGCGAAGAATCTTTCACTGGGGATGCGTCCGTCGTCCGACCGTGCTGAGGCTCTTCAACTCTGGACCGAACTGGAACAGCGAATCGGTCATCTCGGGTTGACGTGCTCAGCGGACTGGACTGAAGCCTGGCTGAACGCGTACGGAGATCTGGTTCCGCACACGTTTCTGCTGGCACGCGATTCCGAAACGTCCACACTGCAGGGCATCTGCCTGGTCTGCGAAGGTGTCGGACAGAAGGACGGACCACTCGGCATCCGAACGCTGCACATTGGCACTGCGGGAGAGCCGGAAGCCGATTCGGTTTGTGTCGAATACAACCGGCTACTCATCGCTCCCGAATTCGAAGCTGCCTTTGCTGGCCTGATCGTCGATCATCTGGAAAGTCGGCGAGGCTTTGACCAGTGGAATATCGACGGCATCGCGACTGCCAAACTCGCCGCCTTCCATCAGCACGAAACAGACCTGCAACTTCGAGTCGAACCAGCATACGGATTCGACTTTGAAAAAGCTCGAACCAATAAGACGGACATTCTCGCGCAGTTTAAGAGTACGACCCGCCGAAAAATTAAACGCAGCATGCAGGCGTGGGATGATCTTTCAGTCGAGTGGGCAGGGACACTCAACGAAGCCGTCGACGCTTTCAACGAAATGGTCGAGCTTCATCAGGCACGTTGGCGTTCCGCCGGAAAACCGGGAGCGTACAGCAGCAAACGCTTCACCGCCTTTCATGAAGAACTGCTGAGCAAACTCGTCCCGCTGGGGCGCATGGCATTTGTCCGGGTTCGATCCGGGGAAGACACGATCGGAATCGTTCAACTCTTCATCGAGCACCGCCGTGCCCTGCTCTATCAGTGCGGTCGACGCCTCACGGACAACACTCGCAGTCCCGGCGTCGTCGTCGACTATCTCGCGATGGAAGAGTGTCTGAAACAAGACCTCGACGCGTACGACTTTCTGGCGTTCGCCACTCAGCATAAACGGCAGCTTGCCAACATGAGCACCGACATCGTGTGGGCAAAAAAGCAACACCCGCGACTGAAGTTCGTCGTGGTCGATCAGGCCCGGCGAATCAAGACCTGGCTCCGCGAACGGAAAAACAAACAGACCGGGAATCAGAAATAGATCGGCAGCTCACACAATCGACTCAGCAACTCTCGCCCCATCGGAAACTCAGACATGACCGAAGCTCCTACAGAAATCATGCCCGCTCTTAACATGGTTCCTGCTGCCGCCAAAACTCAGCCAGAGTTGAAGACTGGCATTCACACGATCGACGAGTCCTTCCATCGGCACTTCGCCGCAGACTACTGGGCATGGCGAGCCGTGTTCGATAGCGACGCCAGCGCAAGAATCCACCAGCACGCCGACTTCGTGCTGACGGAACTGGGATTCTCGCGCGAACCTCAGCATCACCCCCCGACGTTGATCACCTGTCTGAACCCGAGCAAAACCGTCGGAGCGGCGGTGCTGGTTCCAAAGGCGATCGGTGGTGAAAAGAAATTCGGTCCCGCGTGGAATCTGAAAGGCTACCGGCTGGCTGGAAACAGGATGCTGGGAAGTCCCGATCCGCGCGTACAGAACTGCCTGCTCGAAGAAATCAGCAAACATCTTGCCAGGACGAAAGCCGACTTCCTGCTCATTGAAGATCTTGAGACCACCGACCCGCTGTTCGAACTGGCCAGCGAAGGCTCACACGATCTCCAACCGTTTCACCCGGTTCCAGTTCAGGCTCGACACATGATCGACCTGCCGGAAACTCACGACAAGTACTGGGCAAAGTTCAATTCGAAAACGCGCGGCAAGATTAAACGAAAATCCAAACTGCTCAGTCACTGCCGCGTCGAGCGCATCAGCAAGCCTTATCAGATTCCCGACTTTCTTGTCGCTGCACAGCAGATCTCTCGACAGACGTGGCAGAACGATCTGCTCGGTCTACGCGTTCAGAATGACGAGTTTGAGCTGCAGCTCTTCACGTTCCTCGCCACGCAGAATGCACTACGAGCTTACCTGCTCTGGGACGGCGACACACCGATCAGCTTTGTCATTGGCAATCAGTTCAATGGCGTCTTCAACTACGAAGAGGTCGGCTACAACCGCGAATACGCGAAGAATTCGCCGGGGCAGTATCTCGTCATCAGCATGCTTCAAGACATGTATGAACACGAGCGTCCGGCCGTCTTCGATTTCGGCGGCGGCCATGCAGATTACAAGCGAATGTTTGGAACGCGAGTCTCTGAAAGCGGCAACGTCTGGCTGCTTCGTCCCGGTCTGCGGTCGAAACTGATCATGGGCTACTTCAACGGACGACGCGCAATGACCCAGTCGGTGAGACGGACCCTCGACAAACTCGGCCTGCTTGACCGAATTCGAAAAATTACCCGACGAGGCTTGAAATAGGGGCCAGCTTTCAACCTGCAAATGGTGACCGGAACCGTACCCATGGGACAACTTCGACAACTTGTCAAAAAATCGCTGGAAGCAGCGTTGCCCGAACAGGCCATGCTCTCGCGCGGTCGTCGACTGAGATCCAACGATGGAGCTGAAAGGCCAGCATCGTGCGTCGTCAGCCTGACATTTGACGACGGCCCGCATCCCGAGTACACGCCTCGACTGCTTGACAACCTGGCAACAGCCGACATTAAGGGAACGTTTTTCATCGTTGGCGAGAAGGCCGAACGGCACCCGGACATCGTAAGGCGCATCGCTGACGAAGGTCACGAAATTGGCAATCATACCTGGACTCACAGCGAGCCTCGGAAAACGTCCACGAATTCGTTTCGCGGTGAAGTTGCCAGAACCAACGACCTGATCCTGAACCTGACTGGTCGCCAATGCCGACTGACCCGACCGCCCAAAGGCGAGCTAACGCCGGGCAAAATCCTCGCTCTGCTCAAGCTGCGTCAAACCATCGTTCTATGGAACCGCGACACCAGGGATTATCGGATGGAGTCGTGGTCGGACATGGAAACCTGGTGTCAGAATTTCACACCAGAGCACGGCGACGTCGTATTGATGCATGACAACCATTCATTTGCCGCTACAGCCGCCGCGCTGGCCGGCACACTGCCCAACATGGCTGGTGTCAAATTCTGCCACGTTTCTGACTGGCTGCGGAATTCCCGTCGCGACAACAGACACAAAACTCAGGTCAGCGGGAGGCAATCATGATGTTCTGGATAATCGCCAGCCTGACAGTCTCCATTCTGGTAATCGAAACCGCCCTCGTCGCCTGGGTCGTTCGCAGAAAACACCTCGATCGCTGGCTGCCGAGCTACCTCTTCGGCATGGCGAGCTGTCCTCGGCTGAACCTGCCAGACGTGCGTGCCGAATCGCTCGAAGCATCCTCAAAGGATGAAGAAGTCGTCACGCAGATTTCCGGACACCAGACTCCGTGGGAACGATACGTCAACGACGAGCCGCTCGATGTTTTCATCGCGGTGTGCGACCACTTCGAACCAGACAACGCCAGACCAGCTCGCCACGTCGCGGATGCGCGCATGCAACGATGGTGTGCCGACTACCCGAAACTCTTTGGCGGCTTTGAAGACAGCAGCGGTCGGCCACCTCAGCATTCGTTCTTCTACCCACAGGATGAATACTTCGTCCCGGAATACCTCGATCAACTGAAAGAACTTTGCGAAGCCGGCTTCGGCGACGTCGAAATTCACCTTCACCACGATGACGACACCGAAGACGGACTCCGTGAGAAACTGGAATCGTTTCGCGAAACCTTGTTCCACCGTCACGGTCTGCTCAGGCGAGACCCGGTTACCAATGAAATCGTTTACGGATTCATCCACGGAAACTGGGCGTTGTGCAACTCCCGGCCGGACGGTCGCTGGTGCGGAGTCAACGACGAGCTGACCATCCTGCGGGAAACCGGCTGCTACGCTGACTTCACGATGCCGTCCGCTCCCGAGTTCACTCAGACCCGCATCATCAACAGCCTCTACTACGCCAGCAGCAACGCTAAGCGGCCGAAGTCACATGACCGGGGAACCGCTGCTACGCTCGGCGTCGCTCCGCCTCTGAAACATTTGCTGATGGTCCAGGGTCCGCTGACACTCGACTGGCAGAACCGAACTCGTGGCGTCATGCCGCGTATCGAAAACGGAGACCTGCTGCATCGACGTCCGCCAACCATGCAGCGGCTCGAACAGTGGCTGCGTTGCGGAGTTCACGTCGGCGGTCGGCCCGACTGGTGCTTCATCAAGCTGCACACTCACGGCTGCAAGGACGGAAACATCGACACGCTGCTGGGCGAGGAGACTCAACGCTTCCATCAGGCTCTGGCCGACGAATCACGACTGCGGCCCAACTTCCGCTACCACTACGTGACCGCGTACGACATGGCAAAGCTTGTCCATCAGGCCGAGAAAGGTGCCACCGTGCCGCAACCTCACCACGCAGGCGTACCGGCCCATTTATAAACGGGACGTCTTCGCTCTCGAAAAGCTCACTACGCTGCGTCGCGATCACCGTTCGTAAACGAATCGCGAGACTGGATGATCGAACTGGCGTCGAAGCGTTCGCCGAAATAGCACTGCTGAGCGTCAGGATTGCTGAGCACTGTTTCCGCATCACCGCTCACCAGAACCGTCCCCTGGAAGATGATGTAGTTTCGGTCGGTGATGGTCAGCGTCTCGCGTTCGCGATGGTCGGTCAGCAGGATCGAGATCCCCTGTTGACGCAAGTCGGCGATGATATCCTGAATGCTGTGAATGGTAACCGGGTCAATTCCGGTGAACGGTTCGTCGAGCAGAATCAGCACGGGATCGGTCGCGAGGCACCGGGCGATTTCCAGACGTCGCTTTTCACCCCCGGACATCGTCGACGAAATCTGCTTTCGCTTGCTGGACAGTCCAAACTGCTCAAGCAGCGTGTCAACCTTGTCATTCCGTTCGCCTTTTGACAGCGGCAGGTACTCCAGCACGGCATGGATATTCTGCTCGACAGACAGCCGCGTGAAGATACTGTGATCCTGGGGAAGGTATCCCATGCCATTACGGGCTCGACGATACATCGGCCACATCGAAACGTCGGTGTCCCGCAGATAAACCTTACCTTCGGTTGGCGTCACCATGCCGCAGGCCATGCGGAAGGTGGTCGTCTTACCCGCGCCGTTCGGCCCAAGAAGACCGACAATCTCGCCGGGCATGACATGAAAATCGACGCCATCCACGGCTCGTTTTCCCGGATAGTCTTTGATAAGTCCCACGCACTCGAGAAGCCGCTGCTCGCCAACCCGGTTGCGTGCCTGACTGATCGCTGCAGAATGAGCAACCGCGTCGTCGCCCGTGGGACCAGCTTCATTCGGTGTCTGAATCATTTCGTCCTCCCTGACGAATAAACCATCTGCCGCGTCAACCGATCGCGGGACGCGGCGGCGGCAGCTTACCGGATTCGGTGCATCCGCGAAAAGTTCGGATAAAACGGGGCTCGAAAATCCGGATACTCGGTCTTCCGAACGCCGTTCCCGGTGAATTCCTTGTGATAAGTCACCGCGTATCCCTCGCCGCCATTCATGAAAGGAACGCCGTGCGGCCAGTAGATGTAAAACGCTCGACCCACCAGAGCCGACCGGGGGACGGCATGCCGATGCTCCGCTCCCCGAGCGTTTGGCCAGACTCGGCTGTCCTGGCTGCGCGGCGAATTATCCCCCAGCATCAGAAACTCGTCCGGACCGAGTTCAAACGTTGCCTCCTGCGTGTTGTTCGCCCCACGTGCTCTCTTTGCGTACAGCTCGTACCATTCGGCAGGATCGTGCAGCACGCGTCGGAGCGAGTACGGCTCGGGGTGTTCATCGTCGCCGGACCACGTAAATCGATCTGAATCGTCGTTACCAATCTGGCTGGCCCGGTAGTAAATATCCCGCTCGATCAGCAGATTCGAAACCTTCGCTCCAACATTCCGAACGGCAATGCCAACGGGTATCAGGTCATCGTCCTGGGGACTCGGCGTTTGAGATTCGTCCTCGACATAACTGGCCGCCTTACCGAAGTCGACCAGACCATTGTCGATCCAAAGGCAGATTCGATTGTCGACGTTTGCGTACCGAACTTCCCAGTCGCCGGTCCCGACAAGGTCCGTCTTTGCTTCTGAAAGGACATCTTCGCTTTCGCCGGAACCAGAAAACCGATTGACGGAAACAAGCTTTGCGTTGCCGGTCGAGACATCAATGCGGCATCGGTAACAATGGACACCTTCGTTCAACTCGACGACGACTTCAGACTGATCGCCAGCTTCAGTGATCTCGACATCGCACGTCAGCGTCAGGTCAGCCACCCAGTAGGCATCATCCGTCGTGCTTCCGTTACCGCCAGTGTAGGTGTTGTAGCCGCAGAAGTCGGTAATGAGCTGAGCCCTCGGTCCCATCGCTTCAGCATCGTCGAAAAAGTATTCGCGATTTGACGGCTTCAGGGGACCATCACTGGCCGCATCCCAGTCATCGTTGCTCGGAATAATGTGACGGTATCTCAACCATTTAAGTGCTCCACTCGCCTGAGACTTCTCGATCGAGAAACTTCCGGACTTCGCGTCTTCCGTCCAGGTCGAGGCCACTTCGGTCCAGCCAGCAACAGGTCCAAGTCCCAGTTGATCCTTCGACTTTGCAGCTGAAGCGTCATCAGGCAAACGTTCCACAGCCGCCCAACGTTTCGGCCATCCTTTCTCGTGAAGCGCGAATGGCTGAAAGTTGTTGTCGAACACCGGAATCTGAATCGCCTTCTGACGCGACGGCGGCTTTCGAAGAATGGTTCGCGTTCGGTCCTCTTCGATCCGAAAAACGTTACCGCGTTTGATCACGAGCGTTTCGTTCGGCAGCCCAACCAGGCGTTTGATGTAGTTGGTTGTCGGCTTTTCCGGGTACTTGAAAACCGGCACGTCCCATCGCTGAGGCTCACTGAACTCGTACGGGAACTTGTTGACCAGAATTCGGTCGCCCTTAAACACGGGTGCATTTCGAACGTCGTTCTGGAATCGACAGTTCGGACAGATCGCGGTCTCAATTCGCTTGCCCGAATTGAAGTAGCCGGTGTCGTCGTTAATTTCGTCGCTGGCTCCGATCAGAATGTGGTAGCCGCACTGTTCGCAGTCAGCTTCTTTGTGGCGACCGTACAGCGTCGGTGCCATCGATCCGGTCGGGATAACGAAGGCTTCGGCTTCAAAGCCCCGAAACAGAAACGCCAGCACAAAGGCAACAACGATCGACTCCATCGTTTCGCGAGTACTGTCCTGCTTGATGGGCTGCTTCCCCTTTTCCTTCGATCCATCTTTCTCCGCAGGCGACTTTCTGCCAGTCGCTTTTGCGGAATCGCTAGACCTCGGGTCGGACTTCCGGGCGGAGTTATCTTTTGATTTCGCCATGCTTTTTCTTATCTGAATCAGCGTGTCTGCGGACTGTTTCTACTCGTGATCGGCAGCGTGTGCCGACGATGCGCTGGTCATACCCTACATCATGCTGACAGGTTTCGCTCGTGACTATCGGATGCACCTGATCTTTGAGAAGTCGGGAAGCCTGATGTATTTAACTGTGCTGCCGATTTTGATTCGACCGGGCTGAGACGGGAGGTGAACAACCAGCGGTCGCCCGACAAGCAATCGCCGCGGCACGACAGGGCTCACCCAACCGCGACTGTCCAGCGAAACCGGACTGTTGTCTCCCAGAAAGAAGAACTCATCGCTGCCGAGTTTCAGCGGACGTTCTGTCGCGTGTCGTTGATTGTCCGTCGTGTAATGCACGTCGCGATAAAGTTTCACGGAGCTCACACTCACCGAACCACCACGAGCGCCAAAGGCAACGGGGCTGAGACTTTCGTCCGATGAACGACTCTCGCCTGCGTCTTCGAGATCTTGAGAAAGTTCTGTTTCCAGACGATTCACACCACCGGTCCAGGCAGCCTGCTCAACGCCAGCGTCGCCATTTGAATCTCCGCCATCAAACGGTTGCCGCTCTGAGGCAAACAACGTTTCGTTTGATGCGTAACTGGCAACTGTAATCTTTGAAAGGTCGCCTTCCGGACTCTCGGACCATGTTCCATCAGGCACGTCGCGCAGGTCATCGTCCAGCTGCAACGCAGCCAGCTCGACGCCGTTGACCGCCACAGTCGCCTGCCGATCGAAGGACGACATTTCGAAATCGATGGTTTCACTGAACCATTCGTCCTTAAGTTGAACAGTCGCGTCCGCAGGTCGGCCTTCAGCCAGGATTCGATCCGCTTCACCCGCCGATGATCCGACAATCCACATCTCCAGCATTCTGGAGGCAGCCTCAACACGGCAGATGATCTGTTTCTTCCTGCAGCTGAGCCGAGCGATAAACTCGTCTCGCTCACCCCAAGAAGCATCGGTGACTTCTCCCCCGCCGGCTGTGTCAATGCTTCCGCCACCTGCCGAAGCGTTGCGTCGCGAGAAGTCCAGCTTGACCGCCAGCATCAGATCGTTCACGCGGTACCGTTCGGAAATCCCAACCGGCTGGTTGTAGCCGTAATCGTCAGAAATGACGCTCGGCTGGAGTTTCTCGATCGCACCTCGGTCATGCTGTGAGAAATACGGCGACAGCCTTGGCCAGTGGAAGTACCGAACCCAGGCCAGGCTGCGTTGCTGCCGTGACTGCCCGTTCGAAGGTAATTCAAAGCTTGAACCGACTCGTTCACCACCCCGAACATCCCTGGCATCCTGAGCGCGATTAAACGCAAAGACCGAATCCCCGCTTGACCATTCCGGATCGCTCAACCAGCGAGGAATCCAGGTGACATCATTGGCCTGAAAATTCTGATCGAAGACGGGAATGCGAATCGCTCGCTGCTCGGCCATCGACTTTCGCACCAGCCGACCGTCGATATAAACGTCGCCATCGCGGACGTAGACAGTTTCACCAGGCAACCCGACCACTCGTTTGACGTAAGCCTGATTCGGATTGTTCGGGTTCAGGAAGACGACAACTTCCCAGCGATTCGGATCGTTGAAAAGGTACGCGTACTTGCTGACCAGCAACTGGTCCCCATCGTTGCGAGGAACCTTCGACAGGTTGATCGCCCCCAGCCCACAGTTCGGACACGTCGCGAGCTGCGACGACGCCATCGCTGGTCGATCAAAAGCCACGCCGAAAGCAAACTCGTACTTGCAGTCCGGACAGACCACCTGCTTGTGATAACCCAGTAGTGACGGAGCCATCGACCCTGTCGAAATGATGTACCCTTCGAGCAGGAACGCTCGAAAAACGATTACGGCGACAGCGAGACAGGCCAACGCTTCAATCACCTGCCGTAAGACCCCGGCCTCTTCGGATGGCGATCTGGACAATTCCGCGTTTACGCCGTCTGGTCGCTCCAACACTCCGGACACGACGCTCCGTTCCGCTGTCCGCTCGTGAGCGAATTCGGCCGCAGTCGTGTACCAGGCTGGATGTTCGTTAGCGGCCATTCAGTTTTTCGTACGTGCAAACTTCCGGTCAACAACCTGTCGCAAGACATCGACCTGTCTGGAAACATATTCAGGCTGTAGCCAACCTGTTCCGGCCTACCGTTGAAAATCAAGCCGGTTCGTCGCGAAGTCTAACCATTGACGCCGACTTTCCGAAACAGCTGTCTGTATCATACGGACCACTGCCCGTTTCGGTTGGCCAGCGAAGAATCAACGTCCCCCGGTGTGTATCCGGTGCGATCTTGTCTTGACCGGAACAGCCGAATCAGCAGAATCCGCGAGCTGCTGCAAACTCCGGCGACCACATTCAGGGAAGGATGGCGTCGCTGAGCTGCTCAGCAAATCTCCACAACTCATTCCATCCAAAACTCTTTCATCATCTGGCGACCCTGATTGTCGCTCAGAATTCATCGGACAGGGAGGTCCGACGGGATGCCGCTATCGCTGCCCGATCTGCCCAGCCCTGTCAGTCTGCGACGGCTTTTGCCGGACGCCAGCTTTGTGGGCTGCGGCGACGTGATCGTTAACGATGCCACCGACGACAGCCGGCTGGCGACGGAAGACTCCGTATTTGCAGCCATCCGCGGAACGAAATTCGACGGTCGTGACTTTGCTGCTGACGCGGTTGCCAACGGCTGCTCAGCCGTTCTGACAGACCGCCCCCTGCCGCATGTCTCGACCCCGCAATGTGTCGTCCCGGATGTCCGAGCCGCGTACGCCCGCATCTGCAACGCTGTCAGCGGAAAGCCGACATCCAGGCTCAAGATTGCCGGAATCACGGGTACGAACGGAAAAACAACAACCGCCTGGATGCTCCGTTCCATCCTCGACGCTTCCAGTCGACCATGCGGCCTGCTGGGCACGATCGAGTACTCCGACGGAAACGTCAGATCGCCAGCCAGTTTAACAACGCCGGATCCCCGGAGCGTCTTTCGCTGGTTTCGCCGGATGATCGAAAATGGCTGTCGGCACGCAGCGATCGAATTGTCCAGCCACGCGCTCGCTCAAAACCGAATCGCCGGCACGCCGCTGGCAGCAGCCATCATCACCAACGTGACGCAGGACCATTTCGACTATCACTCGAACTTTGAAAACTACCTCGCCGCTAAAGTAAAGATTCTCGACTACGTCGTCCCCGGCGGGATCGTCGCTATCAATCTCGATGATCCGGGCTGCGTCAAACTGGGAGACGCAGCCAGCAAAGCCGGCCACCGGGTCGTGACTTTTTCCACCACTCAGGCTGCCGATGTGCGGGCTGAAATTCTTGACGAAACCACCAACGGATCCTTGTTCCGACTTTCGACATCCCGGCTCGCCGCCTGCGTTGAGACAGCCCGCAACGTTGAAACAGCTCAGGAAGAAACGATTCAAGAAATAGAAGTTTCGATCGCTCTGCCCGGTCGCCATAATGTACTCAACAGTCTGGGTGCAGCCGCAGCCGCTCTTCACATGGGAACTTCACTCGCCGACGTTCAGCGTGGACTTGAGCGACTGATCTTCATCCCCGGACGGCTCGAACGAATCAACTGCGGACAACCATTTTCCGTTTTCGTTGACTACGCCCACACTGACGATGCGCTGCAACGAGTCATCGACAGCCTGTCAACATTGACCACCGGACGAGTCCTCTGCGTCTTCGGAGCTGGCGGCGATCGAGATCGTTCAAAGCGACCTCTGCTGGGAAAAGCAGCCGCACATGCCGATTTCGCCATCGTCACCAGCGATAATCCTCGCACCGAAGAACCGCAGGGAATTATCGAAGAAGTGGTTGCCGGATTTCCACACGGTTATTCCAACTTTCATATCGAATCCGACCGCCAGCGAGCCATCGAATTTGCATTCGCCGAGGCACAACCGGGTGACTGCGTGCTGATCGCAGGCAAAGGGCACGAGTCAGAACAGGTCGTCGGAACTGAGCGTCTGCCATTTGACGATCGTCTCGTCGCCAGGGAAATCCTCGAGCACACCACATTCAATCAACGAACCGGCTCCAGCCTGCCACTGCCCACCGCAAACTCAACGTAAGGTGGGCACCGCCCACCAGTCACGCTGTCACTCGAGACTGCTATGGAATTTTCACTCAACCAGATCGCAACGGCCACCGGTGGAACCATCGTACGAGCTGAAGGTCTAACCGACCGCCCGCTGCGAATCGTGACTGATTCTCGAGAAGCTGCTCCCGACACCATCTTCTGGGCGCTGCACGGAGCCGCTCACGACGGCCACGAATTCATCAACGCGGCGCTGGCCAACGGAACGGCAGCCTGCGTGGTCAGCTCCGCCTGGACGGCCCGGGAAGACAACGAATGCCTGAGCACCTGCATCGAAGTTGCTGACACGCTGCAAGCCCTCGCAGCACTCGCCACCTGGAATCGCCAACGATGGCCGGTTCGAGTCATCGGAATTACGGGCAGCTTCGGCAAGACGACCACTCGTGAAATGGTTCACGCCGTGCTGTCGCAGAAGTTTGAATCACTCCGCAGCCCGAAAAATTTCAACAATCAGTTCGGAGTCCCGTTGACGCTGCTGCAACTTGGATCTCACCACGACGTCGCCGTTGTCGAACTCGGCGCTTCCGCCTGTGGAGAAATCCGACGACTCGCACAGATCGCGCAGCCAGACGCGGGCATCATCACCGGCACCGGTTTCGCTCACGCCGCACAGTTTGGTGGCCAGAAAGCGGTCATCCGAGCAAAAGGCGAACTTGCCGAAGCGATACCCGGTCGCGGCCTGCTCCTGCTATGTGGTGACGAAGAAAGCGCCGAGGCACACGCCGCTCGCGCATCCTGCCGTGTTGTCCGAGTGGGAACCAGCAAAGCGAAGGAGTCGGTCAACGATCTGGTCGCCTCTGAAGTGGTGCAGGCCGGTGACAAACTACAGGTCACAATCGGTGAAACCGTTTTCGAGGTCGCCACATCCGGAAGGCATTTTGCTCGCTCGGTTCTGTTTGCAGTCGCGGTCGCCAGAGACCTCGGCATGACGGATGACGAAATACAGCTCGGCCTGAATAACTTCCAACCGGTCACTGGCCGCTGCGAAATTCGGCAGTTTTCCAACTGTACCGTGATCGACGACTGCTACAACTCCAGTCCGGAAGCCATGCAGGCGGCCATTGCGGTATTGGCCGGGCGCGAAACTTCCGGAAAACGAATTCTGATTACTGGCGACATGCTCATGCTCGGCGAGCACGGCTCAACATGCCATCGCGATATTGGAGTCACCGTCGCCGCCTCGGGCATCGATCACGTCTTTGCACTCGGTCGCTTTGCCAATGACGTTGTGGCCGGAGCTGTCGAAGCCGGATTCGATCCTGAACGCGCAACCGCCCACGTCAAACTTGAAGAGCTGCTCAATCAACTCAACTCAGTCTTATCAGAAGGTGACGTGATCCTCGTAAAGGGATCACGAGCGACTCACATGGAACGAGTCGTCGACTGGCTGATCGAACAATCGATGGTCGCCACAAACGACAATCAACCCGCAGATCGGGAGACGTCGCCAGAATCAATTTGAACTTCGAGATCCGCTGCATGCAGAGGATTTGCGGGAATCACTATGCAGCGACCGGCGCTGTCGGAAGTGAGCATTCGGTTTCTGAACTCAGACAATCAACTGGGTCCGATTGTCTTCAGAAATCGCTCTGCAGTGGATCTCAACCCGGGCGCTGAGGCTCCCCTCAGCGCCCGGTGTTATTTTTGAGGGTCCAGTGACAAGGGCTGAGAGACAGGAGTCTCTGCTCTGAAACTGACTCTTTACCCCTCGTGTCTCGACTCTTAGCCCCCCAGCCTTCCATATGCTCATCTGGCTGCTGAACCATTTTGAATCGCTTCGGCGGCAGTTTGAAATCCTCTCGTCAGGAGACTCGCATGTCGCGCTGACGGCGAGGATCGCTCTGGCCAGTGTGATGTCATTTCTGCTGGCGCTGCTGCTTGGGCCGATCGTCATCAGATGGTTGAAGAGTCGGTTTCAGGAAAAAATCGTCAGCGCTTCTGAGCGTCTGAACGAACTCCACGCCGAGAAACAATCAACACCAACGATGGGCGGCCTGTTTGTGTCCGCGTCGATCGTTCTGGCCGCGTTGATTTGCGGAGATCTCAGCAGTCCCTACACGCTGTGCGGCATCGGTGTCGTGACGGCGTTCTGCTCGCTGGGCGCGTGGGACGACTGGATCAAACTCAGCACTCATCGAAACGGCCTGACGGTGAAGCAGAAGCTCGCGGTACAGCTGCTGCTCGGGCTGTTCTTTGCGACAGCGATGTTCTTCACACTGCGGGATCGTCCCGATGGACTCTCAGTCGTCTTCCCTATCGGCGGAGCCTCCTGGTACCTGGGCAGCGGCTTTATCCTGTGGGCAATGTTTGTGCTTGTGGGAAGTTCCAACGGCGTCAATCTGACCGACGGGCTCGACGGCCTGGCGAGCGGGTGCATGATCTTTGCCGGTGGAGCCTTCACCGCACTCACCTACCTGGCCGGCCACAAAGAAATGGCCGACTATCTGGCGATTCCGTACATCGCCGGCTGCGGCGAACTGAGCGTCGTCATGGGCGCGATGGTCGGCGCGATGCTGGGGTTTCTCTGGTTCAACTGTTACCCCGCTCAGGTTTTCATGGGCGACGCCGGCTCGTTACCAATGGGAGCATTGCTCGGCCTGGGAGCACTCGCCTGCCGCCAGGAAATCCTGCTGGTTCTGGTCGGCGGCGTGTTCGTCATCGAAACGCTGAGCGTCATCGCTCAGGTCGGCTGGTTCAGAATGACCGGCAACCGCCTCATCGCGTGCAGCCCGCTCCACAACCACTACCTCTTCAAAGGCCACCACGAAATCAAGATCGTGGTCCGCTTCTGGATCGGCTCCGCCCTCCTGGCCCTCGTCGCCGTCGCCAGTTTGAAGATCCGCTGACTGAACGAGCCATCTTCAACGAACTCGGAAAACAGAAAACGAAAAAGGCCACAGCATGATGCAGTGGCCTTTTTGCGGTAGTTCAAGCAGAGCCTGATGCTCGCCTGACCTGCGATTTTCTTTGATTGCCTGCGGACAGGACGCCAGCGGTTACCAGACGGGCCCCGGAATGGTCACGTTGAAACTTGGCTGACCGGCCCAGTACCACGGGCGGCGGTAGCTGTAGTACGGGTAGCGGACATGACCCATTTCTCCGCGAGCGTTGAACATCGGGCCGGAGACGCCAGAGTAGGCTCCGTACGACGGGTCGAGTGCCACCGGTTGGACCGGAACAACAGGCACTACCGGAGTCGACGCCACGGGCACCATAGGAACGGACGGCGCCTGGTACGGCGGCTGGTAGTAGTAATAGTAGTAGCTCGGTGTGTAGACCTGAGTGTTCTGCGGAATTGCCTGAACCGGCGCACTGACAATATTCGTCACCGGGTAAGCCGGCGGAGCAACAGGCTGATGCATCGCTGTCGATGCGTAGGTCGGCATCGGAGAAATCGCCGTAATGTTGCCAGCCGTCGGAGGAACCGGTCGCGGCTGCGTGACGATCGTTGGCGAGCCGGCGGTACCAGGGATCACCGAGTCAGGAGCTGCCGGAGCGTACTGAACCATGAAGGTCTTCGTGCCGGGAGCCACCACCGGACCAACTGCCTGCCCATCTGGCGGAGTCACCACGATCTGCTGAGTCGGCACCGTGTAGGGCGCGGCGACCGGTGCGGGCAATGCGGTCGGGTACTGAGCTGATGCCTGGACAGACCAGCCTGCGGCCGCAGTCAAAGCAGCCATCGTTAAAAAGTTGCGGTACATCAAGAGTCCCCTCAGTTTGAGTCGCCGTGTGTCGACTTCGAAAATGTAAGCCGGCCATGAATAACCGACAGGAGGCGGGCCATGTCAAAACTACGAAGCCACTTCCGACACGGAATCTGTGCCGGAATCTCCGCTGCTGAGCACTCGTGGCCGCTCCGTCACAGGCCATCTGATCGAGGGGAGATCAGCCTGTTTCACCGCTGAGTCGAGCAACCGACACAAGCCAGGCAAAACAGGAGAAGTACGCAGGCATGGTCGAGTATATCCGGGCGTCACTCTGGCATAAGCGGTCCTCGTGCGTTCCCGGAAGTTTGCAGGATTTGGCCCGGAGACTTTGACGAAGATACTGATTGATTCTGCAGAGTCGGTTCTGTCGGTTCGCGCGACATGGATGTTTCGCGAAACAACCAGAGCCTGTGCAGCTCGCCAGACGCCTCGAAATTGGAATCTCGCCCGAATTTCAGGCGGCTGAATACGGAATTCTGCATCATCCGTTCTTTCCTGACAGACCAGCCTCGGCGAGGCTCGAACTCGCTGCGGAAGTTCAATGGAAGAGCGATCGATTATTGCTTCGAGTTTTGCGAACGCGGAACAGGCACCTCAATATGAGGACGCCTGAAGACTCCACGGAGGGGGTTCTCATGTTGAGTGGATGGCTTTTGGCTCTGACGGTTGCGGCAAGTCCGGGACAATGCGGACCCGGTGGTTGCGGCATGGACGGCGGCATGGCGTTTTCGCCTGGCATGGCTTCCGGATCGTTTGTCGCCGGCCAGGGCGGCTTCTCAAATCCGTACGACGCAGTTTCGGCTGGTGGTGGCGGAGGCGGCGATCAGCTCTACCCGTTCGACTCTCCGGAACCCTGGTTGCACGGCTACTTCCAGGAGCTGCCCGCGCACTCTGGTTACGCAAGTTTCCGCCCTCACAACTACAAACACGTTCTGGCTCAGATGGAAGTTGCCAGTCGCTGGGGCATGAGTCCGGTCATGGCGTACTCGCACCAGTGGTATCACAATTTTCGACAGCGATCGGGCATGCACCCGAATTTCGGAATGGGTGGCTCGGCGAGTCTCGACCCGCCGTCGTACGGCAACGTTGCTCAATATCAGTCTTCTGGCATGGCTCCAGATCCGTACGCTCCGGCAACCTCACCGACATCAAACAGCAGCCAGATGTCGCCGCTGCAGCAGGCCGCCGCTTTCCAGCAGGGTTACACTGGCGCTTCAATTCCGGGCATTACCACACCGTACTATCAGAGAGCGATCGCCCAGCCGGTCTCGACACCGGTCGAAGCCATCTCACCGGAATATCTTGAGCGGATGGACAACCTCCAGAAGCAGCTCGAAGAGCAGACTTTCCAGATGCAGCTGATGCAGCAGCGTTTGCAGGCTCAGGACAAATCACAACTTCCCGCCTGGCAGCAACCGAACCATATGAGATTCCAGGGTGAACCAGGTCAGCAGGTTGAAGAGCCGCGACAGTTGCAGCAGTTCGCAGCGTCATCAGCGGTTCCCGCTCAGAACTACCAGGACCAGGGCTATCAGGAGCTGACTCCCCCAGGATCGTTCGCACAGCCTGCCTATGGACAACCGGCGTACGGTCAGCCCGCCACATCGCAGAATTCCGGTTACTCTCAAGGCTACGGACAGTCCACTCAGGCACCGCAAACCTACCCGCAGTCTCAACCGACTTACCAGCCGGCTCCGCAGTATCAGAATGCTCCCGCGCAGAATATGCCGATGCAGAACGGCCCTCAAAACTACCAGATGCAACCAGCCTACCAGCAGCAGGGACCAGCTGCCGGTCAGCCAATGAATCCGATCATGACTGTGCCACAGGGACCGATCATGCAGCTGCCCCAGGGACAGGCCTACTTCTCGGCACCACAGAACACTGCCCCCGGATACACGATGCAGGCACAGCAGCCAATCACTGGAACTCACGCTGTCTGGCAGCAGAATGCCGGGCAACCTGTCGGTCCACAATACGCCGGACAGTACGGAGCCGCCGCCGCTCAGCAGCTCGTTCCGCAGACTCAACTGGTCCCACAACAACCACAGTATCAGCAGCTTCAGTACGCACAGCCCGGCGGCTTCCAGCAGCCGGCCTACCAGCAGATGGGGACACCTCAAGGCGCGTACTACCAGTAGGACAGTCCGCAGTCGATTGAAAATTCGCAGCAGAACGCAGGCTTCCTGAAAAGAAAGTCTGCGTTCAACTGTTTTAACCATCGGTACCGAACCGTGCCTCAACACTACGACCGACCATCCGGCTGCCCGGTTGAGATCGTCGCTCATCGAGGAGCGTCGATCGAAGCGCCAGAGAACACGCTGGCCGCCGTCAAACTGGCCTGGCAACTGAACGCCGACGCGGTTGAGATCGACGTTCAGCTGACGCGTGATGGCAGGCTCGCCGTCATTCACGATGCCACGCTGTCGCGCACGGCTGGCGTTGACAGAAACGTCGGCGACGTCGACCTGTCCGAGCTTCGCACAATCGATGTCGGATCGTGGAAAGACGAACGCTGGCGCGGCGAAACCATTCCCGAGCTGTGCGACGTTCTGAGCACAATCCCTGCCGAGCGGCGGGTCTTTGTCGAGCTGAAAGATGGAAACGATGCCGCGCCGCATCCCGCGATTGTGTCTGCTCTGCGGCGAGACCTTGCCGAAACGAACTCACCCCCCAAGTCCATTGTTCTAATCAGCTTCTACCCTGCCCTGCTCCGCGCGGCAAAACACGCTCTGCCGGACTTCGATGCGTTCCTCGTCGTCGAACAGAAGCCCGCCTCTGGAAGAGGCGGAGCAACCAACGAGAACGTCGGCAATCCATCGGCAACACACTGGCAACCGTCAATCGAGGAGATTATCGATGTTGCCGTTTCGTCAGACTTCAACGGCGTGGACCTGTCCAACACCGCTGCCGTCACCCTCGAAGCAATCGACTACGTTCGACAGGCGAAACTGGCCTCGTGCATCTGGACCGTGAACTCGATCGAAGACGCCCGCCGCCTGATCACCGCCAGAGTCAACAGCCTGACCACCGACGATCCGCGAACGCTGCTCGCCGCGTTGAAGGACTGAGAGGTTGTGAGTCTTTTCGACTCCGAAAGTAACAGCCACACTCCTCAATGAGGAAACTGTGGAGTCTCAATCTTTAATTGCAGGGGCAAGCCATGCTGGACTCAGAACTGACCACTTCACGACGAACGTTCCTGTCGAGCAGCTTCGCCGCCGCAGGCTCGACAATTGGCCTCGGAGCCTTGCCGGCTTTCAGTCAGACGGCTGTCAACCAGGAGCCAGTGACGGTCCTCAACCCTCGTAACCGTGTTCCACTTTCGTTCATCATCGACGACTCAACCTGCCTGGTAAACATGGGGCACTTCTGCATGCCGCAGTTCGCGGAGTGCTATCCCACCCGCACGGACTACCAGAAACCGTGGAAAACCTGGCCACGGGAAATCCCGGATTCATTCGTGCGCGAGTTCGGCGAGTGGTGTGCCGAGCACGGCGTCAAAGGAAAATACAGCATCGTCCCCAACCCTGCCTGCGTCGGGTGGATGGATCGCGAAATTCCCGGCTGGTCGCGAGGTGAGTTGCTCGACAGTCTCAAACTCGTCCGCGAGCTGATGGTCCCCAACTGGGACATCCATCCGGAAATGATCACTCACACGCGAGTCATCGATCTGAAAACAGGTCGCCCGATCAATGAGATCAGCCCGGCCACGATGGAGAACTCGTACCCGCGAGAAAAGAAAAGCGTCGATGAGCTGGCCGAGTACCTTGCCTACGCGTTGAGGATTCTGAAGAACTGCGACCTGCCCTGCGAAGGCGTCACGACGCCCGGTGGTTTCGGCAATCTCGTCAAGCCAGAACTTTCACTCGCCGTGCACGACGCTGTCCGAGACGTCTACGGCACCGAACTGCCTCACTATTTCAAATACGTCGTCGGCAGCGGCGAAAGCACGATCCCAAAACTCGAACACGTACGAGACCTCGATACCGACGACCCGAAAGCCACCGTCAACGTCCTCGCCGGAACCGGCGACTGGTTCGGAGGCTGGGACGGCGACCGCATATCCGAACCCGACAGATACGCATCCGAAGATGCCACATCTGGACGCATGGTCGAGATGATCGAACGCGACGAGCCGGCCGTCATGCTCTGCCACTGGCCGGGCATGTACACCCAGGGAACGAAAGCCGGCTTCCGCGCGTTTCAGCGAGTCGTCACCTCGCTGGCTGGCCGCTTCCGCGACCAGACCGTCTGGATGAAAGTCAGCCAGCTCGGCCGCTACTACGCCGCCGCCGAGCTGACAAGGATCACCGTCACGACCGACAGCCTCACCCTGAAAGCACCGTTTGGGACGTCTGGCTTCACACTGCGAATCATGAAACCCGCGACCGGAAAACCAGTCGTCCAGGCAGCGACCAGAGAATCCCAGACACTCGACGAAGTCCGTTCCGCCACCAATCTCGATTCCGGAAAATGGCTGAACGAAGGCACCTCACAAATCCTCTGCTTCGACCTGCCGAAAGGCACGACGAAGATCAGCTGGACGGCTTAGACTCTTCCGGCGGCATTAATCCACAACGTACGGTCCTGCGAATTCTCAGGTGAGGGCGCGAAGACGCAACGTTCTTCCCCCCAACCTTTGCGTCTTCGCGTGATTCCGTTGTTGGGTTGCGGAAAATTTCCACTGAGAAACATTTCTGCATCGGCACTGATCGTCGGCTCGTAGTTCCTGAGCCGATCCCCTGCTAACATCCGCGCCGCAATTCTGATTCCTTCAGAACCACCCCGGAACGACCCCCGAATCTCGACGAGGAGCAGCCCAGGCATGGCTGAACTGACCTACAAGGACGCTGGCGTTGATCTCGAACTTTACGAGCAGGCAATGGCCAGACTCCCTGCTCTGATGCAGAAAACGCACACGCCGCGAGTCATGCCGATGCCCGGCGGATTTGCCGGCCTGTTTCAGCTCGGCACGAACACGCGACTGTTCAAAAATAACTACAGCGATCCGGTCCTCGTCTCGGGAACCGACGGCGTCGGCACAAAACTCAAAGTCGCCATCGCCGCTGGCAAGTTTGACACCGTCGGCATCGACCTGGTCGGCATGTGTGTCAACGATTGTCTGTGCGTCGGAGCCGAACCGCTGTTCTTCCTCGATTACCTGGCACTCGGTAAGGACGACCCGACGCTGATCGCTCAGCTTGTCGAAGGAGTCAGCTCGGCCTGCTGCGACACCGGCATGGCTTTACTCGGTGGCGAAACCGCCATCATGCCGGACGTCTACCAGGCAGGCGACTTCGACATGGCTGGCTTCTCGGTCGGCGTTGTCGAGAAAGATCAGATTATCGATGGCACTCAATCGATCAAACCGGGAGACGTCATCGTCGGACTCGGCTCAAGCGGTTTCCACTCGAACGGCTACAGCCTGGTGCGAAAAGTCGTTACCGATGTCGCCGGACTTTCTTACGACGACCACGTCGCCGACCTGAATCAGACCGTCGCAGAAATTCTCCTCGAACCAACCCGGCTCTACGTTTCTTCGGTCCTCAGCGTTCTTGAAGATTCCAACCTGCGAGCTTCAGTCCACGGCCTGGCACACATCACCGGCGGCGGACTGCCCGACAATATCGAACGGATCCTCCCGGAAAACTGTGCCGCAGAAATCGACTCGTCCACCTGGCAGCGTCCGGCGTCTTTCGAATGGCTGCAGAGTCTTGGCGGAGTCGCTCGCGACGAAATGTACAAAGTCTTCAATATGGGCATCGGCTTCACAATTATCTGCGAACCGACAATCGCCGACGAAGTTTGCCGCCGGATCCTCGCACACAACATCGAGGCATCCGTCATCGGCGAAATAAAAGAGGCCCCAAAGACCGTTTCGCTTCACCACACTGGTCCGGCATCCTGAGAAGTTTCAGCGAGCCGCTTCCCCGGCGAAGTCAGCAGGCCGCCAAAATCAAGACCTGCTGCTCGCCAACATTTGCTTTGCTCTTGGAAGAGTGGTGTTAACTGGACATCACCGGAGCGCGTTGTCCAATCAGTTTCCAGAATGCGAATAGGTCTTAAAGAGCAGCTTGATGTCGGAGACTCCGGAATTGTCTTCAGCGTTAAGCGATCGTAGCCCCTCATTGGCATCGTGATGCAGCCCTGAGCCCGGGATGATCAACAGCCAGCGAGTATTCCACACCGAACGCCCAACAAGCCGACTGTTCCATGTCATCTCAGAATCGATCTGCAACTCGCCTTTGTCCGGGTAAGCTCTGAATCTCGAAAACCGACGGCTACCGTCCATCTGCGCCCCGGAAAAACTCAAAGCCGGCGACCAGTTTCGATTCGACAGATCTCCCAGTCCAATCCGATGCGGAACCGGAATACGCTGATCGACGACGTTCCACGTATGTTCTTCCAAAGTTTCGCTGTAGGGGTACCGCGTCACGTCTGTTCCAACCGGCACAAGATAAACATGAGGTGTGCCCGCGACTCGCGTCGCGGGATAATCAACGAACCAGACGCCGACCGACCTGATCTTCGTCGCAAATTGACTCGGATCGAACAGATGATCGCCCGGGCCGACTGGCTGCCCGAAGAAATTGCGACCTTCCTGAATCATCGTTCCGAATTCAATCACCAGCCCCGGTTGAGCCCCGGCAGCTGACGCAGCAAACGGTCGGCAATGCAGTCGAAACTCGGGCAGGTCGCGAATATCCTCGACGTAACTCTCCTGAAGTTTCTGCTGCCACTGAGCATTTCCGACCTCACCTTCTGCAATGCGGAAGAGTTCCCGACGTAAAGAAAATCGGCCTGTTTGTGTCTGGGGATTGTTGAACCCGAGCTGGCCATTCAACACGTCGAAGTTGTCTTTCAGCCGCGCAAGAATTCCAGCCAGGCCACCCTGCCCGATCCTCGGCAAACCGTTCTCCCACAGTCCCGGATTTCGAGTACGAATCAGTTCGTCGAGCAACTGACTGGCTGACGCCGGATGGCTCTCTGGCAGACTCGTCTCATAGTCATAAGCTCGGGCAGCGAGATAAACATATCGAGCTGCCAGATCAAAACTCGAACGATACTTCTGCATGGCATCGTTTCGCGACAGGCGCAGCGTCAGATCCTGGTACCGACTCTCCTGCGTTCCGGCTGCGATTCTGCGGTTGAACACTTCCCGTTCATCCAGCAGCCGCTGCCCTTCCTGCAATGTCGCCAGGTACTGATTGGCCAATTGCTCGATCTGTTTCAGCTTTTCGTAGATATCGAGTCTCAGCTCAGGTTCCTGGTCGAACTCGGCAAGAAACTCTTTGGCCATCGCGGCAATCTCTCCGGACTCTTCTCTTTCCAGATCAATGACCTCTTCGCTCAACTCAGTGAGATAAATCCCGAGGTCACTGGCGCCTTTGGCAATATTGGCTGTCATTTTCACAATACGCATCGACGTCGACAGCACTCCCCCTGTCGTCTTGACGGCCAGCCGAATCGGAGCTCCCACGTCGTTTGAGAAACCAACGACACCCGGAATTCCCTGGACCCCGCCTTCAATGATTGTCTCTGTGGCCGTCGCCGTTGTGTCAGCTGTTTCCGCAATGGTATTGGAAATAGTTGATGCCCCCTGAAACGCTCGTTTCGTCTGTGAAAGCGCCAACTTTTCTCGAGTCACAGATTTCTGGTAATCACGTTTCCTGTCGAGTGAATCCTTCAAGTCGACAAGACCACTTGCATAGCCATCGTACTCGGCGAGCTTGCGAAGCAATTCAAACTCGGCAAGCATCAGGCGAGCGTAGATATTCTGAAGTCGGCCGTTCGCCTTTCTGCGGCCCCAGTTTTTCGGTGCGGCGAAGATTGCAGCCGGGCGTTGCACATAGGGCAGCTTCAACGCTACCGTCTGCTTGCCACCGAACAATGAGCTGATGTCCGGAGGAGAGTCTTTATCGAGTGGTGACAGCCCGGGAATCTTTCGACCGAGAGGATGGTCCTTCAGATCGGCGATGTTGTCGTTGTAGTATTGAGCAAAATCGCCGTACGCATTGACGAAATTCGTATCCGCCGCCGTGTCGACCTGCGGCAAATCTTCAGCCAGAAGCTGGGCCTGGTCGACGTAGAAGTACAGCAAGATGTCCGGTCCTGCATACCCCGCCGGATATGCTTTGCCCGGCCCGATTGTGCCGTCGTAAGGCAGACCGAAAACTTCGATCAATCGATTGCGCCAGGCAAGATCCTGGTCGACAGCAAGTTTCCGGGTTTCGTCGACTCGCTCACCGACCTGCCTCAGCCGATGTCCCGACTCGTTCGCATAATCCCACGCGGCCACAGCATTAGCAGCAGCACGCGTCGCATGTTCCCAGGTCTGTTCGAAGTGGGTCGCGGGATGGGAACTGGTTCGGTCGACCCGCACAGGATCGATGTCAAACGCAACGGCATCGGGTGACAGGCCCAGCGGATTAAGCCCATCATTCGCCTGATCCAGTTTTCTTTGAATCAATGAATGGTTGACCGAGATTTCGCGAAGCTCATGCACACTCTGCCGATCAATCTTCGCAAGATTCTCTTCGCCCGCCGCACGCTCCGGCAGCATGGCATTGGACACAGCCCAGTCGAACAGGGCTCCCTGACCGGCACGGCGGGACCAACCGGCAACTCCCCATGCCCTCGAGGACTCTCGATCGATCAGTTCGGCGCCGGACTGACCACTTTCGGTCCATGCAAGTCTGTGAGTCAAATCGACGATTTCCGCACCAGTCCGCGCTCGAGCGGCGGCGGTCCGTACAAACTTAACTTCATCCAGATAGTCAACTTTCAGGACAATGTCGAGCAGATTGTAAAGCTCTGGCCGCGCCCGCCACTGAAACACTGGATGCCGCAAGAGTGCATATTGCGAGCGAGCAGCTGACAGGTAGTGCCCCCAGGCATCTCCATGCCCCTGCGGATACATCAGCCGCGCGTCGCGTTCGTTGATAAAGCCATCATCGTTAACATCTTTGATTGCATAGTTCGTGGCGTATGCCGCTTCGCCCTGACCTTTGACAAAATTCCAGAACAGGCGACTTTGAACCGGATTCCCTTTGGGAAAATCAACTCCACGCAGCAAGGCCAGTTCTTCGTGAAGCAGCGACGCTTCCTGATTCTGAAAGGCGAACAGAGTCGGCGCCAAATTCCCGTACTCAGTATGTCGAGTTCCAATTCCAATGGTCGGATCCTGTGCATCAGCGTATGCCTCATTCGCAAGCAGCATGTACAGGTCGGACGATCTGGTCGCAGCCAGCAGCAATGCCTGAAAGATCGGGTCAGTGGCGGTCGGCTGCGTCGCGTCGATACTCAGTTTGCGGGCTCGCTCAAGTAACGTCTGGTAAATCTGAATCAGCCCCGAATTTTCCACCACGTTCTTGTCCGGATTCAGAGCAACGGGTCCGACAAAAGGCCCACCCGCCTGCTGAATCATGCTGGCGTAGGTGGCGGGGCTTTCGTGATCGCGAAACTCGGTAAAACGAGCTTCGTACGGATTAATGGCGTCCAGAACGCGTTTGATCCACCCCATCGCCAGTTGTGGCAGATAACGCCGCCCCCCCGATGCCGTCAGTTGTGGCGAATTGCCGGCCCCTGCCCATTCCCAGGGGAATGGCTGAAATACATTTCTTCCGAATGCGGGATCGTTAGCGTGCCGGTACCTTGAGAAGAAGAGAAAGTCTCCCAGCAACAAAGTCGGGTTGCCTTCCAGCACGACCTCATTGCCAGTTTGCCCGGGCAGCGGCTGCCACTTGGCGCCGTTCTCGCCAGGCAGCGGATGAGTCGCCGCGTCCGATGCGGACTCTCGAAACCACCATTCGAACGTCAGGCCGTCGCCGTTGGCACCAAAGTCTCCGGTGTGTCGCAACGTGATTCTTTCATCGAACGCGTTCGGAGACAGAATCGTCTTGATCGATCCACGGTAGCGATGTTCGGCAGAAACTTTGACGACATGAATCGTGACCGGACTCAGATCAGGATTCATGGGGTGCGCGTTTTCGACCAACGTCACATACCCCTCTTTGAACCCCGACCGAGGATCCATCGCCGCGGCGTTTGGCAGCAGTGCGAGCCCTGGACCAAATGCGGGCGCAGGCCGACGTCCATTCGCATCCAGATAAACAGAGTCAATCGGCTTGAGATCGACCGCTTCCATAGCGTTTCGAATAGCCGCTCCCGTCGTCAGGCCCGCCAGGTACGGAGTCTGACCGCCCGCAGCGCCAATCTTTTCTGGATCGCGACTGAGTTTAAAGAGCCCCGCCACTGCCGCCCTCCAGTCGGGGCTATCAAACAAAGAGGCGATGCGATCGCGTTCGGAAGCTGTGAGAATATTCGGCTCGACCAGATAAACGGGATCCGGATCAGCCGTCAGATCGCTGTCCCCCAGTGTTCGACCGGAAACGTAACCGCGAATCACCAGTCGTCCGGTAATGAAACCATCATTGCCATCTGGCGTTTGCCCTTGAGGATCAAACGTCACTCGTCGTTGCAGAGACGCTGGCAACTCCGGAAACGTCCACAACAACCCATCCACCTGGATCTTCGACGACGTCACCGCGAACCCCTGAACGTTCTTCATCCGGTCAAATGCCAGAGGCACGTGCAGTTCCTGCAAAGGATTCAACAATCGAGCTGTGTAGCGAGCGGCGTTTGAATGGTCTTCCTTCATCGAAGCGTTTTGTGAATCGAACAGAAGCTGCCCGGCTGCCCAGCCAATGACGCCTGGCAAACCTGGCGTTTCGATAATTCTTCCATCTTTCTGAATCGTGGTTGGATGGTCCGCCTTGTATTCGCCACCCGCGTAAGTCAGCGTCTCGCCGGCTTTCAGAATCGGGACGGTTTCCGGCCACGCCGTATCAAAACGAACAGGCCCAGGCCCACCTCCAAACGGTTGTCGCCCGTTCGAAGTGACAACGTCTCTGAGCCATACCAGTCGTGCACCGGGTGCAACGCTATCGTTCGGATGCCAGAACGAATCGCGCATCGGATAGTAGAAATGCCCGAGAAAATGCGGTTCCGGCGTCGCTGGTGTAGGCCCGGAAATGACCCATGCAGTGCCGGGCGGATCGAACCAGTAAGTCGCCTGTGGCTGCCCGTTAACGAAGAATGTTCCGTCGATGGTCTGAGCATTAACCGGACGACGCGTACCACGTCCGGTGTCATTCAGATTGGCAAGCCCAATCACTGAATTCAGAGGGTACGGAGCAGCAACCGGCTCGCCGACCCGGATTGGATATCGAAACTTGTAGTGATTGTTCTCGGCCTTGATTGCGTAAACGCGCATCCGATGTTCGTTCACACTGGCATCAAAGTATTCGACAAGCACAAACGGCTCTGAAGTGTGATCAGGGATACCTCTCCGATTGAGATCCGTCCTTAATGCAAATGCTGCAGGCGGAGGATTCGTTCCTGACCGGACTTTGACTTTGCCTGGCTGCCCGGCGACATCCTGAAACAGCGAGTCCGCAACAATCGCGTGTTCTTCGTTGGGGTTGAATCCGGCTGATTCAGGATCAGGTTGATGATAGATGCGGACCTTGCTGAATCGTGGTGTTTCGAACTGAAGTTGTGGATCGCCCGCTTCCGTGAGTCCTGCCGACCCAAGCCGACTGGCCATCACAATCAGATTGGGATTATTAGCCGGCCAGTGAATGCGAGTGCTGGGGTACAACACCGGCGCCCACGGCCAATCGATATCCGGTTCGTTCATTTTCTGAGGAATACCAACGTCGGCCTGCTTCGTCAGGTTTTCATACCAGACGACGACCAGTTCGTTCGAGTAGTCACGCGGACCTTCACTCGCACCGAAGAGCTTTCGTTCTATTTCTGTGGACTGCTCCGGAGTCACCGGTCTCGTGTTTACGGGAATGAGCGGACCAGAAACGTTTTCGCGATCGTAAATGTCCGGATTATGGAGCTGCTTCTGATCGTCACGATACAGCCAGCCAGTGCCCTTTGCGGCAAGGTCAAGCTCACTGTTCAACGGCTCGCCGACGGGGATGTCGAGTTCCACGCCGACCATTTTCGGGCGGTTATCGTCCCAACCGTCTCCCCCTTCGAGATATCGTGTCTCGACGACCCGTACGAAAATCTCTTCCCGTGAAAGATCGCCTTTTGCCGGAAAGCTGGCCGGATTCGAATCACTCGACTTTGAAAATACGATGACCGAGCGACCGGCGATACCATTCGAGAATCTGCCGCCAGTGACCTCTGCAGCCCCATCCCGAACCTGTGGTTTTTCGCCCTCGCTGTAGGAGTCAGCCCGGAACCACGCCAGCCGCAGCGGGTGAAACTCGTCGTCCGCGTGCCTGTTCAATTCGACGGGTGGCGTCCCCGCAATATGGCGATAATGAGCGTCCCTAAACCTACGATTCCACTGCCGACTCATTCCCGGCATGAGACGTTCCAGAATTCCAACTCTCGCACCGCGTTTATCTTCCGACATTGCTAAACGAATCTCAGCCGCCTTTGCCTCAAGCCGCTTCAGCTCTTCTCGGTCCGCATTCTGCGGCTGATTCTGCAGATTACTTGCATTCAGCACGAAAGCATGTCGCCCGATGTCGTTCAGCCCGTCTTCTGTCGTCCCTTTGCGAAACGGCATAAGCCTGAATTGCGGAGTTTGCGAAAGGAGCTTCGCCTGTCGAATTGAAGAATGCTCCACATCTTCGAGAAGTTCGATGTCGCCGTTCGTCGTGAAAGTTCGGTTCGGATGCAGTGTCGGACGTGTCTCCAGCCCTTGTTCAAGTGCCACTTTTCGATTCAAAGGTTGCGGATCGTTCAAACCGGCTGTGGGTCCGAAGAGTCGAAACTGAACCTGAAAAATCCGCTCATTCAAATCGTTCAACAGCTTCCGGTAATGCTGCTTGCTGTACAGAATTCGCACCGTCTGATCGTGCTGCGGAAGCCCGGCTGGGCGAAACGCTTCCTCCTCGACGGTTATGCCGGGAACAGTGCGATCGCTTTCGGCAACGGCCTGTGACATCGAGTTTGGAACTGGTTCTCCGTAGAAACCAGAAACTACTTCGACAAACACGCTGCGTTCAGGATCGCGAGTCCTGAACTCAACCAGAAACCGCCCGGTTCGCAATGGCCAAAGCCGTTTCCCCACATCGTCCCATTGCACCGTATCCTCTTCGACTGAGCCTGGCGGACTCTCGATGACCGTGATTTTCGGATCCTGATTGAGGTCGATGTCGTTCGGCATTGCATCGCGTGAAACAACGTTCCCTTCCCAGTCGGTGATGACCAGTTGCTGCTCATCATCAGGCCGATTCGCCGATTCATTCAAAGATCGAGGATCCAGCGCTTCTCCGATCGGAATGTCAAACTTGAAGACAACGTCCCCGTAATTCCAGGTCACGAAAGTTGGCCGCGTCAGCGACGGAATCTGGAGTCCCCAGGAAGTTCCTTCGACGGGCGTGGAATCAACAACATTTTCCAGTTGCCGATTCACGAACGCTCGTCTCACCGAGCGCAGTTCGACATCCTGTCGCTCCTGCAGCTGCTGACTGGGAATGCGGCCTTCCGGACTGGCGAAGTGTCCGCCCGCCGATTGCCAGCCGCGCAGCCTCATTCCCTCGCCAGGAAATTCCGGAGCAGCGATGTAGAGTGCTGCCCCGTGGTTGAACCAGCGTTCTGGCATGTCGTGCTGACTGAGCTTCGCGTAAGGACTGATCCAGTCCCCCTCACTTGGAGCGATGTTCGGTCGATGAGCAAAGTCATGGTCAATTTTCACGTACGGAAATGGCCGGGCCGTGTCGTCCAGCATGGGGCCCAGTTTCACCAGCAACTGTTTGCGCCAGCGAAAGATCAGCTCCGTCGGCCCGTTCATCTCAAATCCGTCGACGTTGAAAACATCGGTCGGTTCAAAATCAGGACCACTCGATTTCGCCGATCCGCGACCCACATAACTATGAACAATGTAGCGTTCGTCAATTTTGGGAGTTTTAGTGACGAACCCATCCGTTCCGACTTCGATTCGCACAGGCGACCTCTCGGGAACCCACACGCCTCCCCATTGCCACTGTGCCTCCGGCAGGTATGGCCGCCCCGTGCCGACGTTGATGTCGTCGTCCGTCGATCCTCCAGCTTCGTCGTCGTCGGAAAAATAGGCGATATTTCCGAGCGTACGCAGCTCTTGATCCTGAATCAGTGGTTCTCTCGAAGTCGCCTGCTCGACCAGCGAGACCGTTTCCAGCAGGTATTCAATTTTCCAAAGTACAGTGACTTCCGTAGTTCCTGGCCGCTGGTCAGAAATCGGAATCGTGAACGTGCACCGAGTCTTCGCCCCATTGACTTTGATTTCCACGCTGTCGCTGTGGAACCCGAGACAGGTCATTCGAATTCGCGGCTCATTTTCGGTCCTGCCATTCTTCCGGTATTCGCTGAGCGGCTTTTCCCGATCGTCCGGCTTCATGAGAAACTCATGACCAATGTAGAGACCATCCGGTCGTCTTGAAGCCATGATCCGATGCGGAGCGACGAGAGTGATCACTGTCCCGCCAGAGTACTTTCGCTCAAGCGGACTCGCCCCTCGACGCACCAGTGTTGCCGGACGATCCGCACCAATCTGAATGTAATCACGGATGTTGGTCTGATTTCCAGAAACCTGTTCGCCAACACCGATTCCCACCGGAGACGAAACTTTCAACGTCTGGTCACGAATGAATTCGCCGAAGTCGTCTTTTCTCTGGGCGTGAACGAAGTCTGAAGACAATACGATCGCCGCAAACGAAACAGCAACGAGACAGGGTCGCACTTGATGACGTGACATCAATGATCCTCTTGTAACATGCAGACGAATTTCCGCATGGAGTCTGGCGTATGAATCCGATCGAAATAATTGCAAACGACCGTGTACCGCAGGGCCACTGGAGCACTTTCAGAATTCGTTTTCAGCGTTCAGCAGGATGGCCAAAAAAGAAACAACACCTGTTCCGGATGCCTGTTCCTGCACAGAAGCCATGAAAATGGGCTAATCCAAAATCGTGGTCCGGCTTAGCCGAAACAACGCAAAGCGGCCTCGAAGAGCAATCGGCTCGTCTTCCTTGAGCAACCCTCGAATTTCTTCGTTCCAGGTGCCGGTCAAAGTGTCAACGCCGATCGCGGCGCGAGACATTCCCTCTTTTGCTGACACTTCGTCGAACTTCAATGACATTGTTCTCTTGATGCGAAAGCCGGTTGTGTGCATCGGATGAAACGGATGTCGAAACGGATTGCTACGATGCCATTGATCGAGGACCAAACCGCTCTGGGGGGTTCGAACGGTGCCGCCTGGCTTCAATTCGCCTTCGAGCGGAAACGAGCGGAGATACTCATCAGTAAGCGACGTCGGATCAAAGTCCTTTGGCAACGGCGTTGGCGGCAGTTCGCGTCTTGGCAGGTCATAGGATGCCGTTCCAAAACGGCGAATTCGCCGACCGGGAAACTCGCGAGATTGTGCGATATCCCGTCGCAGGCCAGCAACAATCTTTTCGCCTGCTGCCTCTTCACCAGGAATCACGGTGACATGCGTCAGCAGACTTACTCGCTTATCACTGGCGACGTGCAGAATGACCCGCATTTCGGTATCGGCACTCGCCCGAAACTTTGGAGCAAAACGATCGGGATCATTGAAATGAGACACATGAGTCAGCGTCGTTTCGCCCAACCAGAGTCCTGCGTGATCATCCTGGGCACAGAGCAACCCCGGCCCCCAAAACAGCATCACTGGCGCCAACAACGCGCAAGAACGAAACATAGTGACTTTCTCTGAAAATAAGCCTTCAAACACGACCGGCGATCATTTCCTGCAGTGTCAACTGCTGCCCCACGCAACAGGATGCCGGAATAGACATCGGACCAATTCAGAATTAACCGGCAATTCAGAATCAACCAGCGAAACCACCGGGCAGACGTCGTTTCAACCTATCGCCAAACTGTGACACATTCAAGAAGCTCAGAAGCAGCGCGACACCATCCGAACATCCGGTAAAAATTCGCATTCAACACGGCAACATTCTTTTCGGACACGTTTTTGCTGGCTGGCATTTCCGAAAGAAGACTGCCGAACGGAATGATCACAAGGCTCGTGATGATCGGCAGCGGCAAGCGTCAGTAGAAAAATCTGGTGATCGATCGGCTTGCTTTGCATACCGAAATTTGCCCGCAACGAAGAGTCACATAAACATCTCTTCATCCACGACAATAACGATTACTTCCGCAGCGACACTCGCACCATTTCGTGATCATTGCGGATGATCACATGGCCGTTGGCAAACGCCGGCTGAACCCAGTTGACAATACTGTTGGCAAACCGGCGCGGGCCGAAGCCTGATTCCGTGTCCGGTTCGATCAGCAGCGTCCGGTCGATCACGTCGACGCCTTCGGGACTAAACCGAACGATCAACAGTTCGCCTTCGTCGTTGACCATGAAGTAACGGTCTCCGTTCTTCACGAAGTACGCCGATCCCCAGCGTCCCTGCCGAGTCAGTTTCCTGTTTTCCCAGACACGTTTTCCCGTGGTGAGCTCGAGGCCACGCATCTCGCCGTAGCTGCAAGTCCCGTAAAAGTGGTCGCCTTCGATCACCGGCGTCGTGATGACTGAGTGCAAGCCTGCCGTCCCGTCCGGGCGTTCGCTCTTGCCTTGAATATGCCAGAGCTTCTTCGCGGCCGGCCGCTCGTCGTTCATCTCGACCAGCATCGACCCGCTGTAAAACGAGGAAACCAGCAGGTTCGAGCCGCTCTTGATCGGCGTCGCAATCGTCATGTGAGATCGAACATTCATCGGCACCTGCCAGTAGACGTCGCCCGTCTGCGGATTGAGCGAATGCAGCGCCTTCGGGTCCCAGTAAATCAACTGCCGCACGCCAGCGTGTTCGAAGATGACGAATTGCGAATACCCCAACTCGTCGTTACTGGGAATGGCTTTCCAGACTTCTACGCCAGTCAGCTTGTTGAACGCTCGAACCTGTTCGCTGTTCTTGCCGCCCGTTGCGAAGATGACGAGGTCTCCGTCGACAATCGGAGCCGTCGAGATTCCCCAGATCGGAAGTAATGCTTCGAATTCTGTGCGAGAGTCTTTCGACCAGAGCAGCCTGCCATCATCGAGACTCACGCACCGAATGTGCCCGGCCGCTCCGACGGCGTAGACCCGGTCACCGTCGATCGTCGGCGTCGCTCGCGGGCCGGTCCGATAAGACCCCATCAGCTCGCGATAGTGCGTCTGCCATTCATCCTTCCACAGCAGCTTGCCGGACTTCTCGTCGAGACAAATGACTCGCTCAATCGCCTCCGCCGTCTCGGTATCCGGCTTCGGCCGATAGTCCATCGTCACGATGCGACCATTGGAAACGACCGGCCCCGAATAGCCTGACCCCATCGAAACTTGCCACGCCGGCTTCAGCCCGTCTTTCGGAAACTGCTCAACGATGCCCTCTTCGTGCCAGACGGCCAGTCGATCCTTGCCGCGCCACTCCGTCCAGTCGTCAGCCGAAGCGCTGATTCCAGCGACAAAAAAACAAGCCAGAGTCCAGGCAGGAATCACAAACTTTGTAACGGTCATGTGAACTCTTTCCGGAATCGAAATTCAGAACAGTGGCTTCCAACGGCGTCGAGCCGGTGCCTCACGGCCGAGGTGCATCACACGTGAATTCGGCCAGTGAGAACCGGACCTGCTGTGCTACCGCTTCGGTTTTTCGACCGTCAGCTTGCGGCGGTAAATCCTTTTCCCATGAGCGATGTACAGCGTGCTGTGGTCGGGGCCGGCCAGCATGCAGGTGGTCAGTGGCTGGTCCCTGTCGACTTTCGGCAGGACTCCACAGGGGCGACCGGTCGGGTCGAAGACCTGCACGCCCAGATCGCTGGTCACGTAGTAGCGGCCGCGTTTGTCGACAGCCATGCCGTCGCCTTTGGCCACCGACTTATACGGTGGCGGCTCGTTGAAGCGGAATTCGCCTTGCGGATCGATGGGAAGTCGCATCGGCATCGTCGGCATTTTTGCATCGAGAACGGCGTCGGCATTGACTCGGAATGTCCACGTGTGAGTCCCGCCGTAATCGGACACGGCCAGCGTGCCTCCGTCATTAGACAGGGCAATGCCATTCGGTTTGTTGATGCCGATGTCGACGGGTGTGACTTCGCCCGTTTTCGGATCGATCCTTGTCACCTGCTTCGCCCCGGTTTCGGTGATCAGGATGAAGCCGTCTTTCGTGACAGCCAGATCGTTGGGCTTGACGCCTTCGGCCACGGTCTTCACTTCGCCGCTCGCGACGTCGATCGAGAGGACTCGGTTCTTCGAACCCTGACACGCGTAAAGCAGCGATCCGTCCGGGCTGAACTCCAGACCGCTGACGGATTCTTTGGCAATCTGAGTCCTCGTTCCGTCGGCTGTGTTGATGCGGATGACGGCCGGCGCCCGCATGTCGCAGAAGTAAAGATTCCCTGCTTTGTCGGCACACAGAGCGTCGGCGAAGCCGAGATCCTCAGCAACCAGTTCCCAGTCTTCGCCATGAATCAACAGGTTCAGCAGCGTCAGGTCGCCGCCGAGATCCCCCTTCGTATCAACTTCCGGCGTATGCGTTTCTTTTCGCCACAACCACTTCATCGCGTCAGGAAACTTTGAGCTGCCGAAATCGGCGTTGTGAGCGTAACCTTCGGCCCAGTCGAAACGCGTGTCATAGCCCATGTATTTCAGAGCAGACGCCATTCGCTGATTCGCCCACGGCCAGCTTCCGAAGGCGTTATCAACATCACCGCTGGTATCGGCCATGTAGACGCGGATCGGCTTCGGCTCTGTCTTGCGAACCAGCGCCGGGTAGATATTGCCACCTCGCAGATTCGTGAAGCTGCCCACGCTGGAGTACACCTTGCGAAAGTAGTCGGTGCGTTCCCACGCCGCCGTGAACGCGCAGATGGCTCCGGAGCTGGAACCACCGATCGCGTGCATGTTCGGGTCGTCGGAAATGGTGTATCGCTTCTTCACTTCCGGAATGATCTCTTCCTGAAGAAAGCGGACATAGCGATCGCCGAGGCTGTCGTATTCGTAGCTGCGGTTGGAATGTTTCCCCTTGTTGACTCGCGGTTTCGACTTGTGGTGTCCCGGATTGAGGAAGACAGCGATCGTTGGCGGCATGTCACCGCGAGCGATCAGGTTGTCGAAGACTGTCGGGATGCGCCATCGGCCATTCACATCACGCATCCGCTCGCCATCCTGAAAGACCATCAGCGCGGCAGGCTGTTCAGCGTTGTACTGAGCAGGCACGTAAATCGCCCAGTCGCGAATCGTGCCGGGGAACACGTCTGACTCCCACGGTTCCATCTTTTCGACCGTGCCCCTGGGAACGTCAGCGTTTGCGACGGCATCCGGATGCGGTTCCCATTTCGGCCTGGTTTCAACGATGGGAATGTTTGTGGATTCGGCGTTGGGATCCCACAACCACTTCAATGCCTCCGGAAAGATCTCGCCACCCCAACGACTGCTGTGACCTCCGTCGGTCATCTCCAGCCGGTACGTGTAGCCTGCAAACTGTAAGGCCGCCGCCAGATCCTGATTTCCCAGCGGCCAGTTGCCGTGCAGGTTGTTGAGGTCGTCGCGACCGTCCTGCAGATAAACCTTGATCGGTTTCGGATCCTTGTGAGACTTCCGGACAAGCCCCGGGATCTCCCATCCACCGCGAATATTCGTGAAGCTGCCGATGTGGCTGAGCACCTTGCCAAACTGATCCGGCTTCTCCCACGCCACCGTGAAGGCGCAGATGCCGCTGGAAGAAATCCCGCAGACAGCGCGGTCGGCAGGGTCGGTCGAAACGTTCAATCCCTTCAACGCGACCGGCAGAAACTCATCGATCAGGAAGTTGGCGTAGCGGTCACCCAGTGAGTCGTACTCGAATGATCGATTGCTTCGATTCGCCGCTCCGGGCACTGTCGCGGGAATCGTGCCTGGATTCACGAACACGGCAATCGTGACGGGCATCGCCTTTTGATGAATCAGATTGTCGAACACAACGGGAACCCGGTACGAGCCCTTCGGATTCACATACCCTCGCCCGTCCATAAAGACCATCAGCGAAGCGGGCTCATCGGCCTTGTACTGAGCAGGCACGTAGACGCTGAAGTCGCGTTGCGTTCCCGGAAAAATCTGACTGTCACTGAACTGCCCTGACGTGACTTTCCCCTGCGGAACTCCGTCCTGAACAACCCGATCCGGATGCTCCTGCGCCCTTAACGTTGCAGGCAACAACGCCGCCGCAAGAAACAGCACGATCACATGACACTTCAGACGATTCATAAACGAACTCCGGATTTGTTAACGGGTCACCTGGCCAGGCGAATTTCTCAGCGACGCCGGCATCATCGGATTCTTACAGTTGCCCGCCACAATTTCACGCCGGTTGCAAAGTTCGCCGACATCATCATCGGGAACTTCGCTGCCTGAGCTAAGCACGAATCAGTCTGGCCAGTCCGACCGTCATTCCCAGCCGCCGAACTTTTCTCGCCAGCGGTCAGCGGTTGCGGTCAGAGTCGCCTGGTGCGTCTTGTAGTAAATCGCTCCGAAGACCAGCGCGACACCGATCAGCAGCACGACGGAACCGACAGCCGTCATCTGAAGGCCGCGTTCCATGCCGGTCAGCACCTTGCCGACGATCGTCACGAGATCGAGCAGCAGCATCGAAAAGCCCAGCGTCAGGTAAAGCCTGATGCGGAAAAAACTGCCCAGTCCCATCGCGGCCAGACAGAGCAGAATCAGGCTGAGATTAAACACAACGGGGTAGCGGTCATCGACAAGTGCGTAGTAACCGGCACTGCTCAGGATGGTCAGAATCGTGATCAGTCGAATGCGGTTGCGAGTGTCTCGATCAATACGATCGCGGAACAACTGCAGCATCACGAGCACGCCCATGCCGACCGGCACGGTGTACGCGTACAGAACCCGGAACTCCAGCTTCGACCAGAAGACGATCAGCACGAACGTCACGAAGCCCGCGATGCCCACCAGATGGTACGGCGACTGCCGGTCGTCCTTGCCCATGAAAGAAAACATCAGACTGTGCAGGCCGACGACCAGCAGCGCGACGTTGGTGCCCAGGTTGTGATAAAGCACCCACACCAGCGCGACGATCGGCAGTGCGAACAACGTCCCCAGCAGCGGAATGCGGATCTGCCGGGGCTGCAGATCGAACAGCTGTTTGCTCCCCGCCAGGCCGAAGCTGATGACCAGGCTCGCCCAGACGTCGTATTCGTAGTTCCAGAAGTCTGTCGTCAGCAGAAGGTGCCGACGGATAACGCCGAAGAAGGCGAGGATCGATAGCTGCAGCGCGATGTACGGAGCCATACTCTGCCGCAACCGCCCTTCGTAGTACCAACCCATCGACAACGCCGCGAACAATCCGGCTGTCAGCATCAGCTCCGAAGTTTCAAACGGCCGCCCGTAATGCAGCATCTGAGCGACGACCGTCACGGCGAACGTCATCCACAGCACCACCGAGTTCGCCATCGCTCCGAAGGTCGCCATCCACTGACAGGTCTGGTCGAACAGTCTCGGTCGCGCGCGATCGAACTCGTCGTAAGTCGCGAACAATCGTTCCTGAAACACGCGAACGAACGTCCCGACAGCAAGCAGTGCCGCCGTCGCCGTCAGCAATGGCCAGCTTCGGATCGCGTCGCTCAGTCCCGCGCCGCGAATGTTCGTCTGGCTGAAAAACGCGAGCCACACCGGGATCAGCAGAATGCTCGCCGCCAGAATTCGCTCTTCGTTATTTCTCGCCGCAGACGTTGGTCGAGGCGTTAATGCAGTCAGCACAGTGCCAATCGCAACGGCGACGAGGCTGGTTGTTGATTCCGGATGATGCCACACGACGTGCGCCAGTGTGAGGCCCGACAGTCCCAGAGTGATCGTCCCCATCTTCGGCAGCGGAGTGAACGACAGCGAAATCTGATGCACAACCAGCAGCACCGCCTGAATCGCCAGCACCGTCCAGATAACCTGTTCTTTCGGCAGCCAGCTGACGACGAAAAAGTCCATGTGCAACGCCAGCAGAAGCTGCAGACCAGCCATCACAAAATACACGGGTGAGCGCCGGATGATGCCATGATGAATCAACACCGACGCACTGGCCGCCAGCAGTGGAGCGACCAGCAGGCTGTCTGATCTCCAGTCGGTCAGCCCCCACAGCACGAGCCCCTGTACGGCGATCTGCAGACAGATTCCCCACGAACGTCTCAGCGAGAACCACTGAGCCTCGTCGATGCTGGCCATCTCCTGAATGGCGGATCGCACAGGTGAGCGGTGGGTGCTGAAGAGAATCCAGAAATGCGCGATGCCGATTCCGCACCACGCAGCCGCCATGGGAAAATCGAACGGGCTCGTCCGCGGCAGCAGAGTCAGCGTGAAATAACTGCCGACCATCAGCGACAGTCCTCCATAAAACGCGAGCCACGCGTTCCCACCCAGGCCGTGCAGTCTCAACAGGATCAGCGCGACGACCATCACCAGCGGAGCGTTCAGGTGGTAATAGTCGGTCTGAATGACCGGCTCGTTCGGAAACAGAATCATCTGAAACAGGCCGCGGCAGGTGTAGAACGCGAGGATCGTAAAACTGAGCACCGTGGCTGAGTTTCGATAGCGACGTCCGGAATCCAGGCCGCTGCGGAAGTCGGTTTCTGATCGGAAATAGAACCACGCGATCGGCAACCCGAATGCAAAGATCGCGGTGGCTGGCTGCCTGAATGCCGGGATCGTCAGAGCGGCACACCAGATCGCCAGCGTCACTCCGAAATGATAAAAGCCTTCGCACCAGTCGACCGATTCCCGCTCCCCGTCGTCGGGATGCCGTGCCGCTCGACGAAAGTACCACCCGGCCAGCAACGCGATCGCGCCGGAGACGACGAATCGGAACGCCGGAATCTCTGCGAGATTTGGATGAACGAAATAGTTGGCACTCAGCAGCGAAAGAATCAGGGCTGCCAGCACGAGGCTCGCTCGATTGACATAAGCAGTAATCGTCCTGCGCTGCACGATCCTTCGAATCAGAGTGGCTTCAAGCAGACTACCGGCCAGCCCCAGGCAGACCAGATGGATCTCTGACAGGCCGTGCCCTCGCAGGTAGTCACCGCCGAACACGCGGATGATGTGGATGTTGCCCAGCGTCAGCAGCGGCGTTCCGATCGCGTAAAACAGGCTGCGCTGCCATGACCAGCCGATCACCGCCAGCGTTGCGGCAGCGACAAACGGAGTGACCAGTTGCGAGGGTTGTTCGCGCAGTTCGCCACTGACCGTGTGATAAACCGTCGCCAGTACCGCAAACGCGATGGCCGGGACGAAGACCCAGGCAACGTTAGCCGCGCGGAAGAACGTCAACGGGAAAGCTCCGTAGACGACAAACGGGCGACGAACGCCCAACCGTCGACCAGCGTGACCGATGATTGCCATCGACAAAGCCAGCAGACTCAGTCGCCACGGCATGGCCAGCAGTCGAATCCGATCAACGATGGCGGCCACTCCGCTGGCATCGCGCAGTTCGGCATGAAAGATCAACAGGTAACTCAGCAGCAGCGTGAGCAATCCCAGCAGCCCTGAATGGTGAGCCCTTGCCGCCAGAGCCACCGCCACCATCACGAAAAATAACTGCTCAGCTGACAGCGAACTTCCAACCAGCGAATCGGCCATCGATGCCATCGCGATGGCTGCGACGAACAGACTGCCCAGCAGATTGAACGGCAGGAGCAACGGTGACAGGCGTTCGTAGAGTTCGCGCCGCACCTCGATGCACAGCAGAATCCCCTGAATAATCAGCAACTGCCCGATGGTTGGCCAGAACGAATTCCCCAACTCGACTCTCAGCAGCAGTGTTTCGTCGCCCGGCGCCGCCCAGGCCAGCATGGTCACCCAGATCAGAAAGAACAGCATCCCGCCGAACGCGTGCTGCCTGGTTCGCAGCCCGTGCCAGCCCAGCTGAGCGGCAGTAAACGCCAGCAATGGCAGCAAAGCGGCAACGTTCGTCCCGGCCAGCAGCGACACCATGCACAACGCGCTGACAACCACGCTGCCACCGCTCAAGAGTGATCGGGTCGGGCCGGCCAGAATTCGCTCGCCCCATTCAAAACGTTCTTTCTGAGATGAGTAAGCGATCAGAAGAATCTGCAGGGTGATCCCCGCAACCAGCACGGGACCATACCAGTGAGGATCGTCGGACAGATGCCAGTGTCCGCACAACAGGCCGATCAACAGAAACAGTCCGCCCAGATAAGTGCCGACCACCGACTGCCGGTACTCGCGAGCGTAGACCGCGGTCAACGTCCAGCAGACTGATGTCACGCCGATGGCGATCGACGTTTTCAGGCCGACTCCATCGTCGAACAGATTTTTCAACAGCACCCAGGTATCGATTCGGGTGATCAGGAACAGAGCCGACGCGACCAGCGGCCACGTAAACAGCGTGTGGTCATAACGGCGAAGTGGAAACGGCGTACGGTCGAAGAACCGGTCGCCTTCTGAAAGATTTTTCAGAAACGAGGCCCCTCGCAAAGGGAACGAAGCGACCAGCAGCCCCAGTGCGCTGCAGGCGCTTCCCAGCCCGGTACCCCAACTGAAACGTTCAAACGTCAAGCGGAAGTTGGCTCGCAGTTCGGGAAACAGGATGATCACGATGGTCATCGCCATCATCGCCGGGATGAGCGATCGCGAGAAATATGTCGCTGCCACCAGCACGACCGCCATCAGCAACGGGCCCAGATAATCCATCCACGCGTGCAGCCAGTCCGCTCCGGCAACGGCGTCATGCTCGACGACGACTCGCAACAACATGCCGGCCACGGCCATCGCTCCGTAGACCCAAAGCACCGTCGACCGAGCCCGCAGCAGCAGTTTCGAACGCGTGATTGCCAGCGTCGCCAGCCACAGAATCGACAGTACCGAAAGACCGAACACCAGCGTGTTGCCTTCCAGGCTGCGACCTTCCATGTCGACACAGCCAAGGTACAGCAGCGACATCGCCAGCACTGACATAGCGGAATGCACCCACCGCAACTGGTTGTCCCGGAACGCTCGCCAGAAGAACCAGCCGACAATGATCAGCAGGCATTGTCCGGTATGAATCGGAGGCGTCTGGAATCGCCACTGACATAGCGCGGCGACGATCGCCGTCAGCATCAGCACGGTCACCTGCATGCCCGTTGCCGTCTGGCTGATCGACTCGAAGTTACGAATTCGGAAGGCGTGGTGCAGTCCGCCCAGCAAGGCGGCCGCGATCAGTCCCAACGCCGGAAGCCACTCCTTCGGAAACGGATCGAGCATCCCCACAGACGCCACTGACAGCATCAGAATCGTCAACCCGATCCATTCGTGGACTTTCGACCGACGGCCGAGCGACTGATAAATCCACACGGTGCCAGCCATCGCAAACGACAGCACGCGGATTTCCGGATGAGTTGCTCCCATCAACGTGCCGAGCAGAATCAGCGCAAAGCCCAGAAAAGATTCGCCGCCCAGTTGCGACTGCCGACAGGTCAGAACTCGCGCGCGACGCTCCATCAGCAGGACCAGCCAGCCCGTTGCGATGATCATCGGGGCGTAAGTCCAGACGTGAGGCAGATGTTTCAAGTATCCATGAACCCATCCGAAAACCTGGACGAAGGTCACGACCAGCGTCGCCCCAAAGAACCAGGGAATGCGTTTTCCCTCAGCCATTTCGATGGTCAGCACGCTGCCCGAGAACCGGATCACCGACATGGCCAGTACGAGAAACCCCAGGTGAAAGCCCACTCCCATGATGACGTTGAGCTGTTCGCCGCCAACGCCAGCAAATGTCTGAGCCAGTGGGCCGAGCATTACCAGACTGTTGAGCAATAAAAGCGTTCCCCCGAGCAGCCAGGTCAGCGATTCGTGAATGAGGCCGCACCAGGTCTTCAACCCCCACGCTCCGAATGACAGATAGACCGCGCCCAGCAAAGGAACGACCAGAAGTTTCTGCTCGACCTGCGGATCGTTCGACAAAAGGGCGACGGCCATAAAATTGATCGGCAGCAGTCCGGTGGCAGCACCTCGAAGAATGGCGGCGGTCCCTTCGAACTCTTTGTCCTGGCGTTCGACCCACGTTCCCATCGCCCCGAGCGCCCAGGTAAATCCGGCCAACAGAGTCGGCATGATCGTATATCGAACCGCCCAGTGCTTGTCCCAGGTGTACCATGCCAACAGCGAACTTCCGGCAATGACCATCAGCACGCCGGCCACCATGTACCAGTTCTCGACGAAAAACGGTTGCACGTGATCCCGCCAGACGGATGGCGGAGGCGGCAGCTTCGGCGGCGCGGGTTTGACCGGCGCGGTCGGCACGGCAGAGACCTTCGTAAGTGGAGCTTGTGGCGCAGCGTGGCGAGGCGTAGCGACGACCTGATCCAGCTCGACAGGCTCCATCGCGGCTGACAAGGCCACCGCCTTCGAAACAGATTCCGACACCGGCACCGCAACCGGCTCGTCGGGCAGGTAGTCGTCTTCGGTGACAAACTCGCCGCCGAACAGTCCACTTAATTCTTCGTCAGGGATGATTTCTTCCCAGCGCTCCGCAAAGCGGTCGGCATCGACGGCTGGAACATTCGCCTGGCACCAGTCTTCAAGCACGGCAACGGCGTCTGCCTCAGAATTCTGACGGCACCACAAAGACAGCAGTTCGACCGGACGCTGCTGTACAAACTGTGCGAATTCCTTCTGCTCGCGTTCCAGGCTCCAGCCACTTTGCATCAGCCAGTTTCTCCAGCCGGACCACCCCGAGAGATTTCTCGCTCCGACTCGAAGTGTGAAGATTAACGCCGCTCGTTCGCGATCCGAGTTCGACTGCAACGCCTCGTGCAGACGCTCAGCGACGTTTACTCGCGGCCAGGCACACAGCGCGTCGAGCCAACGACACCCGCCCTCGCCGCCGCTTCCGCCCTCCGCTCCGCTCGAAGATTCACGATACCGTTTCAGAAGCTCCGTCAGTACATCTTCGTCATCGAGTTCGGCTGCAATCGGCGTCGGCAAATTATCAACGGCTTCTACGGCAGCGGCTTTGTCCGCCTGCTCCCGCTCAGCCAGCGTCGTTTCAAGACGATCCAGAACGGCCACTACAGCGGCATCTTCCGAACATTGTTGCCTCGACCGGTTGATCATGGCCCGCACAAGCCGACGGTCCCGAGGAAAGATTGCCTCGCCGGAATCAGTCAACCAGGACCGAATTTTTTCGTCCAGTCGCTCTGCCGTCTGAGGCGCTTTGCTTCGGCGTTCGGCGGCAAACCGGACATCCTTCGCCAAAGACAACGCACCGGCCAGTTGCTTCAGCGGGCGTGAAAAGCTCTCCCACCCCTGTTGCACATCGAGCGGCAGATCGGCAAGTAGTGGAAACTCTTCTTCTACCGACCGGGACGACGAAAGACGTTTGTCTCGACGAGCCGCGTGAAGCCTCGCCGCTTCCGTTTGCCTCGCCGCAGCCACCCGCGGAGCCATTGCAGCAATGGCCGGGTCACGGTGCGCGAGTAGGGCTGCGATCAACTGCTCGCCATCAAGCGGCGGAGTCGATTCATCGGCGAGTCGGCCAAGAACCGGAAGCGAGTATTGAGAATTCAGCGTTCCGCTGGCGGTGTACCGAGCAAGCTGACTCAGCAGAATTCCGGAGTCGATATCTGTCACGAGACCTCCCGTTCTGGTGTTCTCGAATGAGCGTATCAGCAGGACCGTTCAGCCAACAGAAACGACGACGAAAATGTTCGACCAGGAAATGCAGCCGCTCATGGCATGAACTCATCGCGACTCTTCAAAACCCTGACCGCCCCGGCTGCAAACCTGTATCCACCAATCAAAACCGAGAGCCCGACTTCGGAACAACGAGCACGAGAACACCAAATCTCTATCGAAACAGGCCGGCACGCCGAGGGGCGACAACAATTTAGAGATATAACGCGCCCGGCCACGACCAATTGAAAAATCCACCCGTCGAGAGACGGCATTCATCCTGCTCAGTCAAGGAATCATGGTACAGCGGCACTCCGGCGGCACGTCGAGAACGCTCGGTCCAGCCCCCCCTGCAACTTCATGTGCCAGCCTGGCCAGTGACGGTGACGGCTTTCTGATCGACAGCAAAAGAGGAATGCTGCTGGATCCGGCAGGCGAGCTCTCGATAATCAGGGCGATCTGAAGAACGTTCGTGCTGAAATCCATCAAGAATTCGGCCGCTGGAGTAAAGGAAAACACCGGGCATCTGCAACGCGTTGCCCCTCAGTCCGCCGAAGCCATGCCCTCGAAAGATGGCTGCGATAAAACCTCGCATCCAGACTGTCGGCCCGAGCAGTTCGGAAATTCGCCCCATGCTCAAACCAAACTGACGATAGAGTCGACATGCCGGGTCCGCGATACGTGGCAGATCGGCGACTGAATACCTGGCAAAAATACTATCGTCGCGCAGATTTTCTCCGAGATGCACCAGAACGATACCACAACCACTGGCCTCGATTTCAGACCGCTGAGCCTCAAGGTCAGCGAGTGATTCCCGGCAAAACGTGCAGCCAGCATGACGAAGAAAAACGACAAGCTGCGGTCGTTCGCTGGCAAGATCGTCGAGAAGCTTGCCCGTATTCGTCTTTAGTTCACGCAGAGGGTCATCAGCCTCGTCCATCTGATAAGCCGAGCCAATGCCCTGGTTAAAGCGAATCGCGCCCCACAGAATTGCGATGAACGGAGGCATCCAGATCAAGTCAGTTGCCAGAACTGTCCAGCCAAACGAAACCGGTACCGTTCCCATGATCAGAGCTGTCGCGAAGCCTGTTGCGCCTGCTACTTTTGCCAGCAGCCCCAGAAAAACCAGCGGCCAGAACCGGAAGGGATCGCGAGCCGCAATCAGATAACCAATTCCGTAAACGCCAACAATCACTCCGGCAGATTTCGAGGCCAGAGAGTATTGGGCCTGTGCAGCAATCGCAGACCAGCCGGGAATCTGATCCGGGGCAAGCACAACGATCATTCCGCAGACAAGGTTGTAAATGCCCGCAGCCAGAAGGACCGTTTTCATCCAGGGGCAAGCTGAAAGGTTGTCGTTCACTCCTGCCCTTCCCAGCTGGCGCCGCCGTAGCCTCAAAAACGAATGCACTGTCAGCGTTCTCGCATCATGCTGCCACGGACGATGCCACTCAGCAAGTCGAACAGCAACTCAGCAGTCATTCGTAGACGTTTACTACCCCGGAGCAAAGGTCGATTCAAACGGTCTGGCAATTTCGCCGAGCTTTTCAAGTGCTCTCTGATAAAGCTGCCGAACCCGCTCCTTGCTCAATCCGAGTTGTTCTCCCAGGCTTGTGTACGTCTTGCAGTCGCCCGTTCCGTCAAGCCCGAATCGGCCACGAATGATGAAGCTCTCCCGCTCGTCGAGAGCAATGTCGATTTTCGAAATTATAGCGGCCGTGGCTGCCTTGATCTCAGCTTCCGAAATTTCATCAGAGCCGTCATCCACCTGAAGTTCGCAGCTCAACAGGTCCGGCTCGCAGGCAAACTCTCTCGCTGCTCGCTTTTTGCGACGCTCGATAAACCGGTACAGATGCCTCTGCACGGCGTGCGTCAGGTACGTACTGAATCGATATCCGCGTGAGTAATCGAACTTGTCGATAGCGTACATCAGAATTCCGTTTCCCTCGGCTACGAACTCATCGAATTCGTCTCGTGACAGTGACAACCTGCCCGCGATCGAAACCACGAGTCGCAGGTTGGCTCGTGTCAGTTCTTCACGAACGTTGCTGACCTCTGCAAGCAACCGTTCAATTTCTCGTAATTTCTTCTTCGCCGAGCGTTTTGAATTCAGGGTCATTTGAATCGCATTCGCCTTGAATCTCAGAAAATTCAGGCGTTTGAACAAATGCTGCTCCCCTTCGAAAGTCAGCAACTGGCAATGCTCCAACGCCGAGAGCAGCGAAGCATTCAGCATGTTCCGATCAAGCGATCGAGCAGGCTGTTCTTCAGTCTGGTAAAGGTCGACGTCTCCAGCCGCCAAATCCTGCTCGGTTGTCTTTTCAAATGTCTCGTTGGGAATAAAGGCAATTTGCCTTTCCATCGCCCCCGCCCTGTTTCGCGGATGTGCATTTTCTTCTTCTGTCGCAAAATTGGCCATCCCACCCCCTTAAAACGTCTACAACAATCAACACGAGACAATCATAACTCCAACATAAACCGTCATTAGACCAAAACAATAACCTAAAAACAGCCAAAACATCCACTCCGCGACAGAACAAAGAATGACGACAAGAGAATTCTCGTTACAGACAACCTGCTGGCTGCCACTTCCTCGTAAGGATGTATTTTGCTTCTTCCCAAATTCGTTAACACTGGAACCAATGACCCTTCCCTGGCTGAAGTTCCGAGTCCTGACGCCACAACCGATCTCAATGCAGAAAGGAACACACATTGATTACCGGTTGCGATTGCACGGGTCCCCTGTTTTCTGGACAACAGAAATCACCGACTGGTGCCCGCCGGTCAGTTTTCAGGACTCCCAGGTACGGGGCCCTTACTCGCTTTGGATACACACCCACACGTTCGAGGAAATCGACGGCGGGACGCTGGTTGGGGACCAGGTTCGATACCGAGTGTCTGGCGGAGCACTCGTCCATTCACTTTTCGTGAAGCGTGATCTGCACCGGATTTTCAGATTCCGACACGAACAACTGCCGAAGCTCCTGGGAATCGAGACTACTGATTGCAAACTCGGAGCCATCGACATCAACTGATCTGGATGTCCGTTCCTGCGTCGGCAACGCATCTGAGAGTGCAATCCTGCATGTATTTGGCGACGCAGGCCACCTGTCGTTGCCCCTGAGATTTCCGACATCATTGACGAAAAAGAAAAACCGCGACGGAATCAGTCAGTCGGGCCAAACTGAAACTGATCCGCGTCGCGGCAAGTCGATTTCTCGACCCGACATTGTTTATAGACCGCTGGATTGGCCTGGCCAGAATAATTTTGACGCCCTGCACGACTTCGAGCTTGCGAACTAATAACGTGCACCCTCTTGTCAGCCCCGCAGGATCGTGATCACCTGAAACCGATGCCAAAACACACATCTCCGAAGCAGGTTGCCCGCGCGATCGGCGTGAGTGAATCCACACTCAAACGCTGGTGTGACAGCGGTCTGATCTCGATGACGAAAACTGCCGGCGGGCATCGACGGATCGAGATCGAGGCCGTCATCCGATTCCTTCGCCAAAACGGTCGCGAGCTTGTCGAACCGGAACTGCTGGGACTGCCCGTGACGGCAGGCAAGACTGCGTGGACACTCAACCGTGCAACAGACCGTCTGATTGCTGCACTGATCGCCGGCGAAGAAGCTGTCGTTCGTCAACTCGTTTTCGACCTGCTTCTTGCAAACCATTCACCGACGGCAATTGCAGATGATGTGGTCACACCGGCGATGCATCGAATCGGTGAACAATGGAGCTGCGGAGATGTCGCGATTTATCAGGAACGTCGCGCCTGTGAAATCTGCATTCGAGTGATTCACGAGCTTCAACAGTCTTCAACCTGCCGGCAGGCGCAATCGCCCGAGGCAATCGGAGGAACGATCGAAGCAGATTTCTACACGATCCCCGTCGCCCTGGCGGAAACCGTACTTACGTCGGTTGGCTGGCACGCCACAACACTCGGCACAAACCTCCCTTTCAACACGTTGTGCCAGGCCCTCGAAATGTCTCGACCAAGACTGATATGGCTGAGCGTTTCCCACATTGCCGACAACGAGCAGTTTGTCGCGGGCGTCAATCAATTATTTCAGACTGCCCTTGAATCAGCGACAGCGCTGGCGATCGGAGGCCAGGCCGTTTCCGAGCCACTCCGACGTCAGATCCAGTACACCGTTTTTTGCGAAACTTTCAGAGATCTGGAGCGGTTCGCACGATCGCTCCATCCGGTGCCAGGCACTCCAACACCTCCGCCTGTTGATGCCTCTGATTCCTGAATCTGCTCTCATTGCACGGTCGCATCAGCAATCATTGCCGCGACCGCCCCGGCCGCTTCCTTCGATGACCGCACTGATCTGCAACGAGCGGATTCCAAGCGACTTTTTTCAATGGCGGATCGCATCGGGAACGACGAAGCACCTCGTATCGGCGAAACGACCGCACAACTTCGACCATCACCGAATCCTTTCAAACGTGATTCCGAATGGCGGCATCCACGATAGCATCGACTGATCTTATCGCCCGGAGAAGTCGACAGCAGAAATCCAAAGTGTGTTATTCGCCGCGATAGCTCCGCCTCGGAGAAACAAAAGCCGTCACCGGCGCACGAAAAAAGCCAGAAACCCTTTGGGGCTACTGGCTTTAGTGAAATGGGCGGAGGCGGGATCGAACCGCCGACACCAGGATTTTCAATCGTCGTGTCAGACACTCCCGGAACCGGCGCAAGTGTTGAGTCAGTCGACGGTTCCGCGATGCTCTCCAGCAAGCCGAAAACCAGCGCGCAGCAGATAGCGCAGCACGAACGCTCAACAGGGGCGGAGGATGTTGAGTTTCCGGATGTCCGGAAACTTTCTGGAAACGATCCGACGCTTCGGTTGCTGGTCGAAGTCTGGAGTGAGTTGCCTGACTCTGTGCAGAGTCAGATCCTGCGACTAGCCGATGTGTCGGTTGCTGACTTCAACCGGGATTGACCGTCTCGCCAGACTGTTACAGAATGTCGGGGCTTTTTGATAACTCCCGACAACGTGTAACACGGCAAGACGATGAATGATCACACTTCGCGAGTGTTGCGACTGGTGAGTGACGCGGGCGTTCTGCGCCCCCGCGATCTCGACGCGCATCAGATCCCGCGAGAATATCTGATTCGGCTTTACCGCCGTGGCGTGCTGGAGCGGACCGGTCGCGGGCTGTATGTTCTGGCGGACTCTGAACCGACGGAACACCAGACACTGGCCGAAGCCTGCAAGCGTGTGCCGCGAGGCGTTGTCTGTCTGCTGTCCGCTCTACAGTTTCACGGTCTGACGACTCAGGCCCCGTTTGAAGTCTGGCTGGCCATTGGTGAGCGGGACAGGCGTCCGACAGTTCGTTACCCACCGCTGCGGATCGTCCGCTTCTCCGGCGCGGCTCTGAGCTTCGGCATTCAGGAAACCACACTCCAGAACGTGCCCGCGCGCGTGTACTCGCCCGCAAAGACCGTGGCCGACTGCTTCAAGTACCGCAACAAGATCGGCCTGGACGTGGCGATTGAAGCGCTGCGCGATACCTGGCGACAGAAGCGAGCGACGATGGATGAGCTGCAAACGGCGGCGAAAGTCTGTCGAGTCGCCAATGTCATGCGTCCGTATCTGGAGTCCGTGACATGACGCGTCCGGCCCACGAGAACAGCGCGGCATCCGTTCGGCAGCGGCTACTGAACCATGCTCGCCAGACCGGTCAGGACTTCCAGAACGTTCTGTTGCGGTACGGTCTGGAACGCCTGCTGTATCGTGTCAGCCAGTCTCCGATTCGTGACTCGCTGATTCTGAAGGGGGCGATGCTGTTTCAGGTGTGGAGCGGGCAGATTCATCGACCAACGCGCGACCTTGATCTGCTCGGATTCGGTGAACCTTCGCAGGAACGATTCACGAACGAATTCCGGAAACTCTGCAAACTGAAAGTCGAACCGGACGGGCTGGTGTTCGATGCCGCTTCGGTTCGCACGGAAGAGATTCGGGAGGATGCCGAGTACCGGGGCATTCGCATTCGACTAAGAGCGAAACTCGAAAAGGCACGCATCGACCTGCAAGTGGATATCGGCTTTGGAGACTCCATCACACCGGATCCCGTCGACACGAACTATCCGACGCTGCTGGACCTTCCGGCTCCCGTGGTGCGTGCCTACCCGCAGGAAACGGTCATCGCCGAAAAGTTGCAGGCAATGGTCATGCTCGGTATCGCGAACAGTCGCCTGAAGGATTTCTTTGACGTGTGGACGCTGTCCCGGCTGTTCGACTTTCGCGGCGAACTACTCGCCAGAGCCATCGCCGCTACGTTCGAACGCCGCCAGACCGCGATTCCAGACGCTGCTCCGCTGGCTCTGACGGATGAGTTCGCGACCGATCCGACCAAACGCGCGCAGTGGACTGCCTTTGTGAACCGTGGTCGCTTCGCTGACTGTCCGACCGACCTGCAAAAACTCATCGAACCGTTGCGTGAATTTCTACTGCCGCCCCTGACCGCTTTGAATTCCGGGCGCCCGTTCGACCAGCACTGGCCCGCCGGAGGCCCGTGGCAGGACTGATCGACAACGCTCGACCCCCGTTACTCGCTGACGACTCGATCGGAGTGGCGAGGTAGCCGCGCTGTGGACTCCCGATCGGCGCGAAAGAAAGTGTGTCTCAGGCCCCGTCTGTTCCATTCAGGAGGAGGCGGGAAAACGCATTCGGAAGGACCCGCGAGCGTCTGGCGACTACCGCCGGCCTACTCGACTGAGCTGTCAGCCTGGTCGTCTGCGGTGACGGCCCGGAATAAAAACAAAGTGTGTCATTGGCCGTGACAGTTCCGAATAGGGGCACGGCTCGAAAGCCGAAAAAGGACCCGTTCCGACCGCAGGCACATAGCCACCGGTCCGAAACAGCCCTGTTTCCCAGTCGAACAGGTACTTTCTGGCCGTCGAACGGATGACGGATACAGGGAACAATCGAGCTGAGACACACTCTTTCTTTCCTGAAAAACTTTGTAAGTCGACAGGCCAGGGGGCCTGAAATCCTCCGAGCCAGTCGACCCGCAGACCACCTTTATCGTCGCGCGTTCTCCCCCGAAAGTTTTGCCAGGGGGGGGGAGGCGAGTTTCGAAAAGGAGGGAGGCAGCTTCCCTTTGCGTCGCGGCGGTGGATCGCTTGAACCTACCGTTTTCGTTTGTCGCGTCGCTTTTTGCGTGGGGGGAGGGAGGGAGGCAGATTTCAGTTTTTCGAGGGTGCGAGAACTGCGCAATCCCCTGACGGCGCACTGTGGGGCGTATCCGGGGGAGGACCCCGGCGTTTTCAGACCGAGTCTTGCGAATTGAGCCTGTGAAAATACGATTCGCATCCGGGTTGCTGGAAGCGGCTGATCACCGCTCTAGCCGAAGTGGACCGGATGAGCTGGCGCGAGTTTCTGTCTTTCACGCGCTGGCATCCGGTCCGGCCCGCAACGAAAGACAGGCACATGCAGGACACGGATGAACTCGCTGCGCTTCCGAGGCAACTTGCAGACGCGATTCGAGAACATCGCGATATTCTCGCCGCGTGGCATGGCGAAATCGACGACGAGCTTGAAGCTCGCCATCACGCAAGTTACGCAAAACGAGATCAACTTTGCCGGGAACTTCTGATTCCGCGAGCATTGGAAAATGCAACACAGTTCAGCGGACGCCTGTTGCAAGCCGTGAAACGACTATCCAATGCCGTTGCTGAGTGCGATTTGCTCGGAATGACTTCACGACTCAAGAGAACACTGGGCGAGATCGCAATTGAGTGTCGTGAAATGACATCCTTACTTTGGGGGCCGTTTCAAGACTGCTTGCCATATCAAGAACTGGACTCATGTGCGAGAGAGTTTTTGATCATTCGAGCGGAAGATCAGCTTCCGATTGCTGATTATCTTAACCGTCTGAATCTTGACATCATGCGAGCCGTACGCGGTGACGGAGAACCGATGCTCTCCGAGATTCGAAGTCTTGCGAGCCGGTTAGTCAACGAAGTGGAAGTGATTACCGCAAAGCCTCTTGAATCCGTTGCTGATTCGGAAGGCGAGTCAACGACAGACGCGACGGATTCGGTTTGCATAAACGACTCATCCTCAACTGACTCTGAGTGCGAGATTACGGCTGAAGAGGCCGCTGCCGCTGTGGACCGCTGCAACGTACTCAGAGTCCCGATTGCCGACGATGAAACTACCTCAAAGATTATCCATGCAGGCTGCTCACAACTGATTGATGCCGCTGTCCAATTGCAGCAAGCAATCGAAGAGTATGAGGATGCAAAAGGAGCGGTTGCCGGTTTCGATGACCTCAACACGGATCCCGATGCGTGGGAGTCCCGCGAAGAGTTTGCGAGTGAGTGGCTTGCGCCGCTGAACGCTCCGATGACACTGCTTTGGGATTTGATGCGTCAAATTCCCAGACCGCAATCGACTTCATCCGGACCATTTCCACCCATCATTACAGAGTCACACAACACACGTACAGAATTTCGAGCTGCGTACTTGCTCAGAACCATCATCGCCAACCTAGGTAAGCTGTTCACAAATCGAGGATTTCAGCCAGTTGCCGTGGGCACGTTCTCACACGACCTACCAATCGTTCTTGGTTGGGACTCAATGGATTTCGACAAGCAACTTCCAGAGTTGAAGCAGTTTGTCGCACCACTGTCACGTGCGGTTCAAATGCTGACGGAATTCAAGGATAGAGGTGAAGAACTGTTTCTCAGCGGTTGTTCGCAAGTAGAAGAGTCAGCACAAGCTTCAGAAGCAGCGGGACCGGAGAGCCATGCGGCGAAGGTGGACACCGAATATCTTGGCAAACTCTACGCCGATGTCGTTCGATCGGGCAGGAAGATCAGTTCACAAGCTAAGAAGTCGCGGTGGATTCCAGTACCGGATCATCTAATACGGCGACATGATTCTCGGGTTGTGAGTGTTCGTCTGAAGGTGGAATCCCTTTTGCTGTCCGGAAAGTGGAAGTCGCCATCCACGAGAGACTTAACGCAATCAATCGACGGACAGAACGAACTGGTCGCTCGCGCAATTATCGAACGAGGTGCGACCAATCCAGAATTCCGCAAGTTCCAGGACGAAGCGGATCGACTCCGTGAAGATTCCGAACAACTAAAAGATGTGCCGTCCGACGAAGAACAGATTCTGGCTCAAAACGGATTCGACTTGAGCGGTGACGAAAGCAAATGGCTTCCACTCATCGCCAGAATCATCGAACGCGACCTTGATAAGATCGGTCCCGTCGAACTGATGCAGGAGGGGGTTGCCTTGGTCGAACGGGAACGCATTCGAGCGTCGTTTTCAGGCAACTCAGGCCGACAGTCACCGAATCAGATTCCGCTTCCGCCGGATGTTGACGACGTGGCAATTCCAGAAGGCCCCCGTAACGAGTCGCCCGCTTCTGACGCCGATGACAAATTCGACCACGATCAGGCAGGGTTGCGCCAACTGCAAATCGCCCTGGAAGACCAGCTCGCTGCTAAACGCAAAGCGGCAGTCGCTCTTCGTCTGATTGAACTCCACAAGCTCATGCCACTGGCTAAGAAATCGCCGAAATGGGTGAGCGACGCGATTGAATGGATTGCTGAAAACGGTCGAAAGCCAAAGTGGGCAGAACTCGCACGAGTGTTGCCTGTAGGAGCTCGGACAATTCAGGACAGCAAGCACTTTGGCTCGCACCCCAAATTTCACGAAGCGATCGACGCCGTTCAACGAATCACCTCCGATTGAGCCTCCATTCCTACCGGACGCCTCCGGATAGCCTCCGGTTTCAGAAAATCTCAAAATTGGCGCAGACAGTTTTCTTAGGAAAACACGCTGAGAGCTGCCAAAGCGAAGCGATTTTCGCCTCCGATTGGCCTCCGATAGTCGCAAGGGGTAACCCGTTTGCGAATTTGTTGGAGGACTTAACGATGGACGCGAAAAAGAAGTGCCTGGCTGACCGGCAAGTCACATGGTTTGCCCGGTACGTGGCAGCACTTGCTTCTGGAAATCAGTCGGACGCGAACGACTGCCAACGACAACTCGCCACGTTGGGGATCTGGGTTGAGGCATCGAGCCGCGTCTTTGCAGACGCTCCGGCTCCTTTGACCACCGTATGAAAACGGCCAGCCGTTTTGGGCTGGCCATTCTCGGAACTCACGCTGTCGGCGATTTCTTTGCGGGGATCACACCGGACGGCATGGAGGCTTTTCAGCATGGCTCAGGATAGCGGAGCAGACTCACGGAATGGAGCCCGAAAGAAACCAAAACGCGGAACTGGTTATCCCAGGCGGACCCCGTTCTTTTTCCATCGGTTCACTCGCTGGTTGATCAAAACTTGTGCGGCGATGGTCATTGGTGCGGACGGTTGCTTTCTCTGCACTGTCGTTGCCGCGACGGAAGACAGCGCTCGGTATCGGTACGCCGTTCGGTTCTTCAATTCACAACTCGCGCAGTTCTGCGGCTGGTCGGTCGACAAACTGGACCGCGTCCGTAGTCGCTGCATTGACGAAGGGTTTCTGCACTACGAACCGGGCGGGAATCGGACTCCCGGTTTGTATTGGGTACTGGTCGACGAAACGCTCGGAGACGCGCCGGAACTCGGACCGATTGGAGAACTCGATTCGGACTTCAAACCGCAAGTTGCGGAACATCCTGCGGACGATTCCGCGACTGAACCGCCCGGTTCCTGCGGAGAGACTCCGGAGGAAAGTGCCGAACTGACAAGCCTGTTCCTATCCAATACCTCGCCTCCCCCACCTCCCGTTGCCAAGAACGTGGAACCGTCGAAGCTTGAATCTGTCGGCCAGGCTGACCAGTGGGATGAGGTGGAGGAAGGTTTGATTTCGGCAG